>ERZ1292633.6-Hain-H41-02um-R1-6-length-359651-cov-15_pt1 | contig 296081 bp, 305 predicted proteins | sample MGYA00564406_ERZ1292633 | MGnify/ENA primary metagenome ERZ1292633 (study PRJEB36523, sample SAMEA6512639) | groundwater metagenome | collected 2019-01-08 | study: AquaDiva: Metagenomics assemblies of 32 groundwater samples
TGGAACGGGGTACGACATACTCCGCCCTTCGGGTCGGAGTTGTCTCGTACTCGCCTCCGTGCCCCTCGCATCGGGGCACTCGGCTCCGTAAGCCCCCTTATCCACCCACCCCCAACTGTTATTTAGGTCGCGTTGACAAAATGACGTGAAATGGCTATGATGCGCCAGTTATGTCTGAACCAATCATCCGCAAATCTGGATTCGCAGTGCTCATGGGACGCTCCAACGTGGGCAAGTCCTCGCTTTTGAATACCCTCGTGGGTACCAAAATCGCTGCTGTGACCTCCAAACCGCAGACTACCCGTGACGCAATTCACGGCGTTGTGCACGATCCTGTTCGCGGGCAAATTGTGTTCGTAGACACCCCGGGTATCCTCAAGGAACGCCACAGTGTGCTCTCAGGATTGCTCCAGACCCGCGTACAGGAGGCACTTGAGGGCGTAGACTGTATTCTCTACGTTGTCGACCCTACGCGCGACATTGGAGACGAAGAGCGCTACACCCTTGCTCTCATCCGCAAGCTCACCATTCCGAAGATTCTCGTCATCAACAAAATCGACGACCCTGATAAGCCGTACCTTGCAGAATACCGATTCCTCAAGGAGGACGAGCACTTCGATCAAGTAATCGAAATCTCCGCGCTTCGCGCACGCCACATCGAATCGCTCAAGGATCTCGTGTTCCAATACATGGAGCCGACGCCTGAGGAAGCGATGCCCTACCCAGAGTCGCAGCACACCAACGTCAACCACCATTTCTTCATTTCCGAAATTATCCGCGAAAAGGTATTTCTCACGACCGAAAAAGAAGTTCCATACTCAGTAATGGTACACGTTGACAACGTCGAAGAAAAAGACACATTGCTCGTCATCGCCGCTCGCATCATCACCACCGCAGACCGCTACAAGAAGATGATCATCGGCCAAGGTGGAAGCAAGATCAAAGAAATCGGCACGCTCGCTCGCAAGGAATTGGAGCAAGCAACCAATCGCAAAGTCTTCCTCGAACTCCAGGTCGAGACGAATGCGAAGTGGGAGACGCAGTTCGAAGTGTAACCCTCAGCAGGCTCACCCTGCTGTCCTCAATATTCCATGACGCCTGAGTAAGGCGTTTGTTGCCGTATATTCATCCTCGATGCGCTCTAAACGGCGTAGAACAATATCCTGGTGTTGGTGAATTGTATCTTCCAATGAAACGAATCGTTGATCATGTATATCCAGTCGCTGCTCAACGTTATCAATGCGACCGCCAAGCTCAGCCAACAACATATTCGCTGTATCGTGGATGACTTGAACGATTTCTGTGTGTTCTGGTGACATACACTGTTGCATATAGTGGTGGTTAACCCCTCCCATCCCACGCTACATCCTTTTTTGTGACGCTGTCTCTGTGGATAACTACCGGCCACGGATGACCTCAATATCTGCTGCAATTTGCGCTGTAAGTGCTTCTAGCGAATCAAAATGCGCCAACGGTCGTACCAGCTCCCCAATTGCAAACTCGACTGATCGGCCATAGAGATCGCCAGACCAGTCGAGAATATATGCTTCACATTTGGGTGGATTGTCATCTCGGAAATTGCCACCCACAACAATCGCTGCGAGGTGCGACTCTTCCCCCTCTTCTCCATCCCACGTAACCGTTCCCACAAAAACGCCATGCGCAAGTGTAGTACCCGCAGGTAGCTCGTACGACAGATTAACTGTGGGATAACCGAGCTCTCTGGCCTGGCGTAACCCAGGCACAATCGTACCGACGAGCTTCATGCTATTTGCCCTTGAGGAAGAATTGCACAGCGCGTTCGAGCTGCGTGTCGACTTCCTTACCATTTTTCTTTACAGGAGTCTTGGGCAACTCTGACACGATGTCTGGAGTAATACCCTTGTCATTAATTGCGCGATCCTTCGGTGTGAGCCACTCAGCAACAGTAATCTTGAGACTCGACTGATCTGCAAACTGCTCGAAATCCTGAACAGACCCCTTACCAAACGTCGTCGTTCCAATAATTTTTGCCTTATTATGATCCTGGAGTGCGCCTGCCATAATCTCTGAAGCAGACGCGGATCCACCATTCACGAGAATTACCGTTGGAATTCCGCGCAACCGATGCATACCGTTTGCGGTGAATGATTTATTTTGGGATGGGTTGCGGAACTTCTCCTTCACCACAACAGCATCCTGGTCCAACCACTCACTCGAGAGACTGACTGCGAGATCCAAGAACCCACCTGGATTGTTGCGCAGGTCGAGAATAATGCCCTTTGGTTTTTTCGATTGCACGTTGGCGACCATCTTGTCGAACTCCTTGGCAACCTGATCGTTGAACTGCGCAATGCGCACATACATAATGCCATCTGCGCGACGCTCCCATGTTACTGCTGGAATATCGATGCGCTGACGTGTAATCTTGATCACACGTGTGTCCTTCTCGCCTTTGCGGTAGATGGTGAGTGCGACGATTGAGCCCTTGGGCCCACGGATTTTGCGCACCGCCTGCTCTACAGAGAATCCTGCGGTGTCGAGATCGTTGATTTTGAGAATTGCATCACCACTCTTGAGCCCTGCTTTCTCCGCAGGAGATCCGACAAGTGGTGTGATAACAACAATGCCTGTTTCTTCTTTGCCAATCTCTGCGCCAATGCCGTCGAACGCGCCCTCGAGTTCACTCACAAATTCCTTGCTCTGTTCTGGTGGAAAGAATTGTGAATACGGATCGCCAAGTGACGCAACCATTCCTTCAAGCGATCCATAAAAAAGCGCAGACTCATCGACCTGCCCCTTCACATACTTGGACTGCACGAGATCATGCACCGTGCCGAACAACTGGCGTTGCGACGCATTCTGCCAAGGACTGCTGAGCAAATCGATCGTAACGGAGTTCGTTGCTGCGAGAATATTCTGCGCCCGTCCATCGCCCAACGATCCACCCAAATACACACCGAAGGCAAAAACAAAGAGTACACCAATCACACGGACGTATCGCGAAACGAATTCGCGAGAGCGACGTGTTGCAGGTGACTCCATTGGTGACTGAGGATCCTGTGGCATTTGGTCCATAGTAAATGGCTTATTCAGTGACGCGTTCAATATCTACACCAAGCGCACGAAGACGCTCGTCGATTCGTTCGTAACCGCGGTCGATCTGATAAATATTTTGGATGATGGTTTCGCCTGTTGCAATACACCCTGCAAGGAGAAGTGCCATGCCTGCACGGATATCTGGGCTTTCGATTGTCTTGCCACGCAACTGCGTTGGACCGTTCACAATCACCCGATGTGGATCACACATGACGATGGATGCGCCCATGCGGTTGAGTGTATCTGTGTAGAACAATCGTCCTTCGAACACTGTCTCGTGCACCATACTCATTCCCTGCGCCTGCGTGAGCAGCACCGTCATCGGAGCCTGCAAGTCAGTAACAAATCCTGGATACTCGTGCGTGCGCATGTCACTAGCGCGAAGTGGTGTTGTATAAGACTGCACCGTGAGTGTGTCTGCAGTCTTCGTGTATGGCACACCGATGCGATCGAACATGGAGAGCACGCTCTCAATATGTTCCGTGACACAGTCGGTAATTGTGACAGTCGAACGCGTCGCTGCTGCAAGAATCGCAAACGTCCCTGCTTCGATACGATCTGGCATACATGCCCACTCGATACCTGTGAGCGATTCCACACCTTCGATCACAATCGTGGTTGTTCCAGCACCGGTGATGTTGGCTCCGCACGCATTGAGCATGCGCGCCAACTCAATCACTTCAGGCTCACATGCGGCGTTCTTGAGCACGGTTCTCCCCTGCGCACGTGTTGCTGTGATCATGAGCGACTCTGTAGCAGTAACACTCACAACAGGGAAGAAAATTTCTGCGCCATGAAGTTGCGTTGCCTCAAAGACAAAGGCGTCAGCGTCTTCCTCCACATTTGCACCCATCGCGCGAAACCCATCAATAAAAATATCGATCGGTCGACGTCCCAATACGCACCCACCAGGGTGAGGAATGCGTACACTTCCCAATCGCGACAATAATGGTCCGATCAGGAGAATCGATGCGCGGATTTTGCCTGCCTGCGTCGCTGTCAAATCATTCGAAATATTCGAAGCATCGATATGCAATGTGTGTGCATCACCATCATGCGTGAGCGTTGCACCAAGTGCAGTCATAATCTCTCGCATGCGTCGCACGTCCTCGATTTCTGGAACGTTCGTCATGCTCAGTGGGCCATCCATCATGATAGCGGCACCAAAACACTTCAACGCGAAATTCTTCGCGCCTGATACTGCGATTGACCCTGAAAGTTGCTTTTGTCCGTGAATGCGATAGTATTCCATACAGTATCGAGTGTACCCGAGAACCTATGCCTGTGCAAGCTGGACCAAGTCGACGATTTCGCCGTATCATGTTCGCCATTTTTATGGCGAGTTTTGTCATTGTGACCACCCTCGTACTTCTCGAAGGAAATGGGTATATCATCCACTTCCCCAGCCGCACGCTCATCACCACAGGATCAATGTTAGTGAAGGTCGAACCAACTGACGCCGTGGTCACTGTTGCAGGTGTTGCACACACGAAGGGCTCTCCAGTGCGCATCACCCGCATCACTCCACGAACCGTACCAGTTCGCATCGAAGCACCTGGATATCACACGTGGTCCAAGCGTCTCACGATCGATCCGCAGCACGCCACATTCGTAGACACAGTCCTCATTCGCAACAGCGAGCCAATTGTGATCCAAACCTTCCCAGCCAACCACCAAATCTCACTCTCTCCAGATGGCGCGACGGTGTTGCAGTGGAATCCAGGTTCTGTCGGAGTGACAAGCACCCAAATCACAACGATTACAGACAACGGCGCAGTCGTGCACACGATTGCTACACCGTTTTCGCCAACAGCGCTGACAGTTACGTGGAGTGCAGATAGCGCACGCGCAGCACTGGCATGGAGCGCAGGTACTCGTCACGCTACCTATATTTTTTCGAGCGTAAAACAAGAATTCTTCGGGACACTCGAGCATGATCAACTCACCTTTGTAGGTTGGGATCCTGCGTCACCTTGGGTTGCCATTGCACGTGGAGCCGATGGATCGCTTTTCAACTTTCATGCCATCACGCACGAAATAACGGCGCGTACAGGATCTGGTACGCCCCTTGTTCGTGATCAGCGCGCACTGTATGTCGCTGATCCAGTAACGCGCACAGTGTCTGTTACTCCACTCACGGGAGATGATGAGCCGACCGTGCTCGCCATTGATGCAACCAGCGGCAGAAGTTCCGAAGAAGCAACACTCCTCACCAATGATTTCGAGCTGTGGTATTCACACCAAGGAAGTCCGTTCGCGCTCATGGCGCGTACCAGTGATCCTATTATCGCTGCATATCCAGTTCCAGGAATGCCATACGCACTTCTGCTTACCAAATCGCGCGTGCAGCTCCATGAGTTCGATGGGCGCGATGCTCGTGCTGCTTATACACTCTTGGGCGATCGACGTGTAGAACAAGTTGGTGTCGAATCCCGTGGACGCAAAATTCGCGCCATCACTACCGAGCCTTCTGGCGCACGCGCACTTGTTGATCTCTGGATTCGCTAGACGCAATCCTACGCGCTACAACTCAACCATGCTATTGTCTCCCACAATGAGCTTGTGGCCATTTGGCAATGTATCGTGCGATGCACTGATGACTACATTCTTGCCTATGAGGCTGTCGACGATGCGCACTCCTGATGTAATGTGCGCGTGATCAAGAATAATACTATTTTCTAACTCGGTATTGTAGATCTGTACATTGTCACCAATGGATGTGTACGGACCAATATAACTGTCTCGCAACACAACATTTTCGCCGATAGTTACAGGACCGCGGATGAGCACATTGTCACCAATCTGCGTCCCTTTACCAATTTGCACACGACCTTGAATCTGCACGCGCTCACCGATCGTCGCGTGGTTGAATACTTCGTGTGACGTTACTTCATTGAGCAGCAGTTGGTTGCCTTCCAGGAGATCCTCGGCCTTTCCTGTGTCCTTCCACCAGCCAGTGATCTCATCCCAACCCACGTTGTGTCCTTGCTCGAGATACCACGTGTGTACATCAGAGATTTCGTACTCGCCGCGTGAACTCTTTTGCAAAGAATCGAACGCTTTGAAGTAATTGCCGTCGTAAATATAAATACCCGTCACTGCGAAATCACTCGCAGGAACTTCAGGTTTTTCCACCACGCGGACGAGCTTGCCGTCTGCGTTGAATTCTGGAACACCAAATCGTTGTGGATCCTTCACACGCGAGAACGCGAGCATGGCATTACGCTCATTATTCTTGTAGTCATCTACGAACCGATTGATCTCGCCCAGAATGATGTTGTCACTGAGGTAGAACAAGAATGGCTCACCTTCGAGGAGATCACGCGCGCACGTTGGAATATGCGCCACTCCCTGCGGGCCACCTTGCTGCTCACGATACGTGATCTGCACACCCCACGTTGATCCATCGCCCAGATATTCTGGGAGCGAAGTCTCGCCAGGATTTGTATTGATAATAATATCAGTGATCCCAGCACGCTTCACCTTCTCAATCGCATGCACGATCATGAACTTGTTCGCCAGCGGAATCAAGTGCTTGTTGATAGTCTCAGTAATTGGGCGAAGTCGTGTCGCGCGTCCACCACCTGTCAGGAGTGCTTTCATACGAGATGCTTAATGATATTCCAGTACGCAGTCATCATTGGATTTGCAATATACTTGAGCACGGGGCTCTCAACAACAGACTCCTGGAACAAAATCTTTGTAACAAAGATCTTTGAGAGTTCCGCGTCGCTCATGGTGCGCTCGCGCTGAATGCGACGGCGCTTCGCCAACCAGAGCCTCCAGTGTGCAGGCTTGGACCAGTACACATACACCTTGAGCTTCTCTCGCCACCATCCACGAGCGATAGCAAAGACGAACTGCCCGATTTCCATTGCAAGAATCATCGGGAAGATGAGTACCCACGTCCACGGACGCAAATACATGAGCCACACGGCGAATCGGTTGCGCTCCATCCAATAGTATTTCGTGATACTGCGCGAGAAGTCGTATGCGTGATAAAAAACACTATCCCGCACTAACACCACACGCATTGCGCGCAGCACACGCACACGCAACGACCACTCCATATCTTCGTGATACAGGAAGAAGTCATTATCCCACGCACCCAAATCTTGAATCGTACTCGCACGCACCATCATGGCTGCGCCCGATGCATACCCAATATCAGTGACTGGTTCGTAGGCGTCCTTTGAGAAAACATTCTTGTACGCATCACAATATCCAAACCCAAGATAATGAATCGCATTTCCTGCAGTGTTAATTTTGTTCTTGTCCTGATGCAACATGATGAGTGATTGTGCGATACCGATCTTCGGATCACTCTCCATCGCTGCAGCAAGATGCTCAAAGGCGTCAGGTGCTGGGTACGCATCATTATTCAAGAAGAATACATAATCAAATCCATTCTTGATTGCATATTCCACACCCACATTATTTCCGCCCGCAAATCCAAGATTCTCTGTGTTCTCAATCAATGTGACTGTTGGTAATGTCACACCAGACTTGGGCAATACTTCGTTGCGCAAATACGCAACAGAGCTCCCGTGCACCGGATGTGGATTGTCTACAATAATCCATTCGATGCGATCTTGTGGATACGTAATCGCTTCCATGGCCGGCAATACCATCGGCATATACGGCTCACAGTGAAACGACAAATAAATAACTGCGATGCGTGGATGGGTCATAGATTCGATGAAGTCCCCCACTTGCGATAATAGCGCCACCAACTCTGCAGATGGATGCGCGCTAATTTGCTCATGAGGAGCGAACGAAATACATTGCGAGATTTCGCCGTTGCGCGCGAGTAAATATGCACAAGGGTGATTGCTGGCACATAATACACTGGCCAATGTGCAGTCCAGAATCGACGACTCCAATCACAATCCTCGAAATACATGAAGAACCGCTCATCAAATCCTCCGACAACCTTGAGCGCTTCCGCACGCACGAACATCGCGCTCCCTAGAATCCAATCGACAGGTCGCGTGCTCGCATGATCGAAATCACGCATGAGGAAATAGTCCACACGACGACGCGCAGGCAGCCACCACGAATCAATACCAAGTTGACGAACCACCTTGTCCATCATCCGTGGAAATCGGAAGCAACTATCCTGTAATTTGCCATCTTCATATCGAAGACGCGGTCCTATCATTCCAATAGATTTCTCCCGTTCCATGAAATCGAACATGCGACGCATGGTATGCGGCTCAATAAAAAGCGTATCTGGATTCAATATAAAATAGTATCGTGCCTCGACTGCACGCATCCCCGCATTATTGGCTTTGCCAAATCCGACATTCTCCGCATTCTCAATACACAGCACATCTGGATACTCCGCGCTCAGCGCCGCAGCAATGCCGTCACCTGACGCGTTATCCACGACAACAACCTTCACGGTGAGCCCAGAATCACGAATATCAGACGTGAGAGTACGAAGGCACGCACGAATGCGGTCTTTCATCTTGTAGTTCACGGTGATAATCGCAATGTCGAACATAGATTACTTCATCCACCATTTGCGCAACGCCCCTGCCTTCACTCGTCGCTTGCTCTTGATCATCTTGCGCTTGCGCATGAGCTGAGGGTACTGTCGAGCTACTTGGAACCCAGCAACCCAGGTCCGCGGCTCTCGAAAGAGCAAATACACGAACTTTTTCCACTCATACCACTCTATCCAGGGCCAATCCCTAAGATAGTTTGTTATATACTCATTTTTGAAAAGTGTAAAGAGGTGATTGCGGTATGAATATGCTCGCGTTGCAGGACGCATAGATGCGCGATTTGCCGCCGCGACGCTGTCTGCGAGCTCGCGAGGGCCGGCCGCAGAACGATCGTGGTAGATCACTGCATCAGGAACCAGATATGCATTCCACCCTGCGCTGCGCATACGCCATGCAAGATCCACATCCTCCTTGTAGCTGAAGTACGACTCATCGAACATCTGCCCGTCCAGTGCCACATCCATTGCAGCCGCGCGACGAATCATCGGCGCAGCACCTGAGACACCAAACACTTCTACCAACCCATCTGGGGTATATCGCAACTGTGACGACACGTCGGTCCAACGCTCACCCGTGTGCAATTCTGTGACACGACGATTGCGCAGCACACGCAACCCGAGCGAATCAATCACATCGGTTCGACCATGATTCCATGTTTCGCCGAACTGCCACTTCATCAATCGACCAGAAATAATACCAGCATCAGGATGCCCATCGAGACACTGCTTGAGGCGCAACACATACTCCGGCATGAGTTGCATATCCTGATTGAGCAACAACACATACTCAGCAGTAGATTCGCGCATCAAGAGATTATGCGCTGGTGCAAATCCAATATTGCTCTCCCCCTTCGTAAATGTGTAATTGAATGCAGGAGCTTCTTGCAATTGTTTTTCAATCGCAACCACCGTTGCATCAACGGATCCATTATCATAAATCACCAACTGAAATTCACGGAACTGTTGTCCGCGCAATGACGCAAACAACTCCGGAATATACTTCGCCCCATTCCATGTGACAAGATGAATTGCGATCATAGTGAGCGGAACTTTTCTGCCACCCAGGCTGCTGCGAGTGCGCAAGGGCGCAACACTGCAATGACAGCACTACGCCACCCTGGATGCCATTTACGAAAATACGTAACCATACTGGTGGTGAAGTACTGCTGCTTGCGGTACCCAGAGACAAGCGCAAAACTGCGGCCAACATAATCTACGCACGTAGCCGTTGGTGTGTAGGCAACCTTCCATCCCGCGCGCACCACCTGCATGCAGTAATCCACTTCTTCGAACCAAATGAAATACCGTTCGTCCAACCCACCTATTTTCTCGATAACTTCGCGACGAATCATGAAGCACGACCCACGCACAGAATCAACAGACGCATCCTTGGAATAATCAAAATCCTTTTGCAAATACGCATCCAGAATTGTAGGCGCTACATGCGGCAACTTCAGGAGGATTGCCGCCTGATCACTCACGCGCGGGAACCGACGAACGTGTGGCATGATGTTCCCCTGCTCATCAACAAGACGAGGACCAAGCACTCCAATCTCCGGATGCGCATCCATGTGCTGCACCATTTTTGCGATGGTATCCGGCGCAACGCGCATGTCAGGATTGAGCAATAATACATATCGCCCAATCGACGCACGAATCGCCTGGTTGTTCGCCGCAGCAAATCCCCGATTCACCTCATTCTTCATCAGTCGAACCTGCGGAAAATCGCGCTCAACAATCACAACCGTATCATCAGACGATGCGTTATCAACGACAAAGAATTCGTACGTAACCCCCTCTGATGCAAAGACGGAACGCGCTTGATCACCAATAAATTTTGCACTATTCCAGGTTACGGTAACAAGAGATACGTCCATAGAGGTTTGCCCTCCACCTACTGCACTAGACTCAATTTGTGTACCGTATCTTGCTCTGTCTTTGCCATGGCTGCACGTGACGCCTCACTCGCCAGATTCTGTTTGAAGAGATGGAGAATTTCAGCGAGACGTTCGTGAATTTCTTTGAGATGGATCCCCAGTCCTTCTAGACGCGCGCCTGAGAGCACGCAATCAACACGTGTTGCGAGCGTCATTTTGTTGAGCTCCTCCTTGCTGATTTTCACGAACTCCATTTCAGGCTTCACAATTTCCTTGAGCATGGTCGCAACTTGAAATGGCGTGATGATCCCTGGATTAACGACATTATATACACCCGTGACACGACGCGCGACGAGCTGGTCCGTGACATCGAGCAAGTCTTCAACAATCGTGCAAGAATTAGGTGTATCAATGAACTTCTTGTACGTGAGGAACTTGGTCACGGCGTTGCGCGGGCTCACGGTTGCGCTGAGCAGCTGTCGCGGGCGCAAAATAAGTGCCTGCAACCCTTGACGGCGCACGCGATCCAATACGAGATTCTCTGCCCAGACCTTGGTCCAAGAATAGAAGCACAACGGTGTTGGTGGCTCGTCCTCTGTGTGTACATCTTCTGCATTCTTACTCTCCTGCACACACCCACTTGAAATCTGATACAAGTAAATTCCCGACGCCGCACACGCTGCTGCAACATTGTCAGCACCAAGCGTGTTCACCTCGAATGCTTCGGTGCGATTCTGCTCGCACCAGTCAATATCCGTCTTCGCTGCAGCATTGATCACAAAATCTGGCTTTGCAGATTCCACCGCAGCCTGCACCGCTGCACCATCGCGAATATCCACGCGATCGTTAATCACCTCATCACCTTTTGCTTCGTAATAATTCTTGTAATACGTTCCGAGCTGCCCCTGTCCGAAAATCAATACCTTCATATTAGTTTTTGCCAATCGCGTCATTATAGTAGTTGTCGTAATACTTCTGATACTCGCCAGACTTGCAACGCTTCCACCATTCCTGATGATCGCGATACCACTCCACGGTTGCGCGCAATCCATCATCAAAAGGAATAAGTGGTACCCAGCCAAGCTCTTCCATTATTTTGCTCGGGTCGAGCACGTAACGTCGATCGTGCTGCAAGCGATCAGGAACATATGACTTGAGCGACTGTGGTTTGCCGAGGATTTCGAGAATGGCATCAGCGAGCTGCTCTACACTCTTCTCGACGCGCGTTCCGATATTATACGACTCACCCACGGTCCCACGGCGAACAATCGCATCAATTCCCGCAGAATGATCGTCCACATGAATCCACTCACGACGATTCTGACTCGACTTGAACAGTGGCAATGGCTTGTCCTCAAGCGCATTGGTTACAAACAACGGGATCACCTTCTCTGGGAACTGGAACGGACCGTAATTATTCGCACAGTGACTGATCGTCACAGGCAACTTGTACGTGTGATAATACGCAGTCACAATGTGATTCGCTGCAGCCTTGCTCGCATTGTATGGAGTCTTTGGTGCAAATGAATCACTCTCCTTGAACATGCGATCCTCATCAAGCGCCAAATCACCGAACACTTCGCACGTCGAAATGTGATGGAATCGAGAGACCTTTGTACGACGTGCACCCTCGAGCAAAATCTGCGTGCCCATGACATTAGTGCGCACAAAAATACCTGGATCAAGAATCGCGCGATCATTGTGCGACTCCGCAGCAAAGTTCACCACCACATCACACCCCTCCATCGCCGCTAACACCTGCTCAAGATTCGTGATATCTCCCTGCACAAACCGATAGCGCGGATCCGCAGCCACGCTCACCAAATTCTCAAGATTCCCCGCATACGTGAGTGCGTCAAAATTGACGACCTTCGCATCCTGATGCGTTCGCAAAATATACTGGATGAAATTCGCACCAATAAATCCCGCACCTCCTGTTACAAAATAGGTCATAGCTCCTTTGTAAGTTCTGCGCGGATCTTGCCGCCCATTTCTGTTAATTGATCGTGTGTCACTGCTTCATCAGCCCAGTGCTTGAGCCCATCGCCCGTGTACCGAGGAATGATGTGCCAGTGTGCATGAAAAACTGCCTGCCCTGCAGCGGCGCCAGAATTCGCTCCGAGATTCCATCCATCAGCACGTGTTGCACTGACCACACCACGCGCTACAAACTGCATTGCTGCAGTCATGTGCATGAGCGTAGGCGCGTCCATATCCAATGTCTGCTCCACGTGATCCCGTGGAATCAACAACACATGTCCTAGGTGGACTGGTCTAATATCCATGATCGCCACAACATAGTCATCCTGGTACACCTGCGTGCTCGGGATTTCTCCACCCAGAATCTTGCAAAAAATACAGTCCTGCATACGCCGCAACGGTATCATGCACGGCGCAATCGAGCAAGGCACATTGTCAACAAAATATGGACACTCAACGGCCACCAGATGGGCACGATTCGAGTGACAAATCCAGGCAAAACCAACTCCATAACCACTGTAAACACAAGAAAAACCGAACTCGCCTGCACCGCGGTCTCCACAAGTGACTGTCTGTCATCCGTTGTCATATTATTGGAAACTTACTTTGACCGCATCCACGCGAACCCCAGCATTTCCACTCACGGAAAAAACAAACCGATATGCGCCATTGTCATCACGCTGCGCACCAGCCAAATCCATCAGATATACCGCACGCGTCGTGGACGTCGGTGCTTGTGCGTCCCACAATGCGACAACTTTTGCATCTGCATCGTGCGTCACACCCAGTCGCAATGTGGTCAAATTCTCACCATCCACCTCGACTACTGCATTTGCAAATCTGCGCGGCGGTCGCACCAGCATATAGACAGGATCACGGACGATCATCCTGTCAGCAGTAACTCGATCTCCCGGTGTGAAATCCGAAATCGCAGCACTCGAGCGCAGTGCATGCATATCCTTCACATACGTCACACCAAATGGCGCAGCATTCCAATATACAATCATAGCGATGAGCCCCAGTGTCGCACCCCAGATAGCACCGTGTGCAAATCGCATATTACTTTTCAATATGATACAGCGCATGCGTGCCGAATCGATCGACCTCCACCACACGTCCGCCCGTAGCACCCGCGAGCTGCTGAGATTCATCCGCACGCAACACAAGTCCGAAGAACCACTGATCCACAGCAAGTGACTTGCGCACACGAGTCACAGTTCGTGCTGGCCAGAAATGTTTGTCCCATTTGTCCACAATAATCACACTTGACTCTGGCACTCGTGCCAATACGCGCTCTCGCACCGCAACAACAGCATCACGCTCGCGCAAGAGCGACGCGAATCCGTCTACACCACTAGCGCCCGTGAGCATACTCGCGCCAAACCAACAAACGAAAAATCCCATCCAAATTCCCGCCATATACCTGCGCCCTTCGCTACGAAATCGCTCGAACACGCGCCACAACACATACGCCACAAACGGCAACACAACCACAAATACTGGCAACCAATATCGAAAGAATGAAGATCCAATGGTCACCAACTCAGGCGTTGGATTGTCTCGAACAATCCACGACCCATACATGAGAATTGGATACCAAATCCAAGCCAGTGTGAGCAGAATATATTTCCCCCGTTCTGTAGTGAACAGCGCGCGTGCCAGAATCCATCGCACAAGGACAACACCAAGCGCGCCCGCAGACACCACCCCAACAAATCCCAAACTCAAAAAGCCAATATTCCACATGTTGTGCAGCACCAACCGCGGATGAATCCCAAAAGGAAAGAGCGCATCCAAAAATGACGGAAGCGCAATCACATATCCACTCACACTTCCCAGGATCCCCGGATACAATCCCACCACACCCATACACACGATCAACGCAGTACCCCAAATCCACACCAACACACGATCCTTCCACGCACGATAGATGATCGCTGCAGCCAGCAACAACAGTCCAACCCACACCATTTCAACCGGACGAACAAATGCAGCCAGAGCAAGCACCCCCATACCGAGCACATGATTTGCAACACGCATGACCAGCACTCTTCCCGCTGATCGCATCGGTTCAATCAGCACCAACCACAGACCAATGATGATCAGTGACACAACCAGCACATTCGGATACAACCCGCGCGCTGTGTAATACCACCACGCAGGATGCAGACACAACAACATCACACTGGTCATGGCAATACGATCTCCCCACACACGTCGTACCAACCCAAAGAACGCGAGACACGCAATACTCGCAATAAGTGGTGTCAGAATCCAGAACACTTTCACTCCCAACACCTTTGCAACACCACCATACAACACCAACATGCCATAAAAAGTCGCGGGGACATATGCGCCCTCGCGAAACGAAACACTTCTCGGCGCCAACCCTTCTTCCACCGCCACCACAGGAGCAGGAATACGCAACGCACTTGTAGCCTCATACTCGTGCACAAACGCGCGGGTCACCATTTCATCTGGAGAATTTGTCAGTGGTTGGAGCTGATGTGCAAGTGCACTCGTGATCACAAAAAAAAGCAGCACCATCGCGACGGCGATGCGCAACGACGGGTTCACAAGCCATTTGTTCACCACGTTCTCACTTACCCACTGTGCGATTCCTTGAGAGATCATGCCCTGATTGTACGGCAACCCTCCCACTGCTACAATAGCGCCATGCATCGCATTCCCTTCTTCATTGCTGCGTTCACGATTCTATCGACGGCACTCTATTATTGTTTGCCTGTCACACCGATGTGGTTGTTGCTTATCGCGATTGCTGCAGGTGTCGCGTGCTGGTTCCTCGCACCACATTCTCAGACGTCAGCAGCACTTCCTTGGACCCCCCAACATCCACGCGAACGCGCAGCACTCGTTGTGTCAGCACTCCTCAATAGTGCACTCATCGTATTTCTCGCACGCCATGCGAGTACTGACACGTTACTAAGCCCGTGGCAACTTCTCCCTGCATGGATTTTCTTCGCGTACGGGATAAGTGTCCTCGGACTTTTTGTCGGCTCACGCACACAATCACGCGCAGGATGGATTGCTTTTGCAGTACAACTCTTCGTGACTTCAAGTGTGGCGGCATGCATCTACCAATTAGGGTACGGATTCGATGGATTCATTCACCGCACCACAATCGAAACCATTATCCGCGATGGGGTTATCCTCCCACGCACTCCGTACTATATTGGAGCATACATGTTGGAGTTCGGTGTCCAAACACTCACGCATCTGCGCCTGTTCGTCGTCGATCAGTGGTTAGTACCTGCAGCAACTGCACTGGCAGTGCCCTTGGCAGCATACGTACTCGGATTCCGCTTACGCATCGGAGTTCTGATTCTTGCACTTCCTTGTGCGTTTTTCATTACTACTACACCACAAGCAGTTGGACTGCTGCTGCTCATACTGGCATTGGCATATGCAAATAGTGCGCATCACACCCGCCGCACTGAAGTACTCGCATGTGTACTGGCTCTTGCGGCATGTGCAGCACACCCTGTGGCAGGTATTCCCGCACTCATCATCGTAGTCGTGTCTCTATTGTGGCGAAATGGATATCGCGTACTCTCTACACTGGTTGCTCTGGGAGGATCCCTCGCGCTTCCGGTGATTTTTATTGTGATTCAAGGTGCACGAATTACATGGACTCCACTGCGTGAGGCGATGATACACATTGTTACCGGACCATCACTCATGCCGGGTGTGAGCATGCAGCTGCAATTTTCGTACACGTATCTCCACCTGATTTTACCTGTGACAATAGGTGCACTTGTGCTGTACAGCATCCGCGTTGCACGCGATAAGGTGATGCCCTACGTACTCATTACTGTGAGCTGTCTTCTTGCCTCGCTTCTTCTGCACGGCCTCACCTACCAGAACGTTATCTCCTACGAACAAAGCGCTTTCAGCGATCGACTCTTCGTCATTGCACTCATTGCCTGCACTGCACCAGTCCTCTATGCAATCTCTGCACTCACAACACGCTGGCACTGGGATCGTTCCGCACGCATTTTCTTCGCTCTCCTCTTTGCAACTAGTGCCACAGCGAGTTGGTATCTCACCTATCCCAAGGTTGATGTTGTTGATCGATCCAAAGGCTACAGCACGAGTGCCGCAGATTTCGAAACCGTCGCAACCATTAATCGCCATGCAAGCGGCACTGCATCCTACATCGTGCTCACTAACCAAGCAGTGAGCGCAGCTGCAATCGCGCAACTCGGCTTTCATCCCACAGTGCAGCTCAATGGTGCAGAACAATTTATTTATCCCGTCCCAACCGGCGGTCCGCTCTACCCATATTATTTGCAAATGGTGTATGACGCTCCGACGCGCATGCATGCACTCGAGGCAGCTACAGCCGCCAACGTCGAACGCGTATATCTCGTGATCACTCCCTACTGGCACAATGCGCGCCAACTTATTGAGGTGGCGACCCATGAAGCAGATGACACCTTTGCTGTCGGTGCCAATCGTGTGTTTATTTTTCAAAAATAGCGAAACCCCCTCAGTGTTACTTGAGGGGGTTCTACCATCTGTACGAGCAAGACCAGGGTGAGCCGATGGCTGCTCAATCCTTCCTTTCGGCCAATGATGGATCGAAATCCACATTGGATCTTGCACGCGCGCCCGCGAATGCTTGTATCGCCGTCAGCCTCTAGGAGGCCGTCGGCTACTCAGATGCAATGCGAGCGCGATCGTCGCGCCGGCGCTGGTCAGTTCGTCGAGATGGCCGCGGCGTCGATCAAGTTGAAAGCATTGAAGTTGTGATCGCCGTTCAGCACGGCGCGGTCGGGCTTCAGGGGTCGTCGGATCATGGCTTCCTCCGTAGTTCACCATGAAGGTAGTGACATAGCACTTACTCGTGGCAACGCCGCGAGCTTTGCTGGCACCAACCTATCAGCTTTTCTAAAATCTGTCAAGGGGGCGGCACAAAAAAACAAGACGCACCCGTATGAGTACGTCTTGTTGGTTCGAGCAGCTTCAGCCCCCTCCTCTGAGGCCTCTAGCTATTCCCCTTGACTGCGCAACAGATCAGCGAATGTACCGAAGCCACCCTTACCGCCGGACGCCTGCTGCGCACGGTGGACCGGACGGGCCTCAGCACGTTTGCCCAGTTCCGACACCGAATGTGACGGCACCGCGAGATACGGACGTGCGTACTCAGTCATGCGGGGTCGCCAATTCTCGGGCATCGGGTCCACATCACAGTAGTACAATACATTCGCCTGGATCAGAACCCCGCACCGCTGCGGATCAACGACGAACCGTCGCATACCGCACACGTCACGAACATCCGCGAACCATCGCTTGGAAAGCTCACCGAACTCGAAAGCGATCTTCATGACCGTTCCGTCTTGGACACGTTCCTCTGCCCGACGATACCGCTCTGCCTGAACCGCCGGCAGCGTAACGCGCTCCCACACTGGATCGTAGGTGCAGCTCGTTACGAAGTGCGTTTCTGCTTGCGGAAGCTCCAGCAACGCCGCAGTGTTGATGCTCAGCGCTGGTTGGAGGCGGTTGGATTCGTTCACCAACACCCAACGGATCAGCGCCACACCGTTGTACCGCACTGCGAAGATGGTGGTGGTACTCCATCCTTTGTAGTCTGCGCGATCGAACAGCTCAGGGATTTGTCCACGAACCAGATGCATCCTCCGAGCACTGTGCACAGCCTGGACGATGGCCGGCGCTTCCGTATTCCGCTCGTCCCACCCACGCTCCGGACATCCGCATCCCGTGAGTCGCAGTTCGCCCAGCACGAGCACGGTATCCAGATCACCGCGTTGATACCCTTCTCCACACAGAATGCAGGTGGGGCACCAGTGATCAAGCAGCGCCGTGAGACGCTCCTTGAGTCCACGACTCTCGCAAGCCATCGCTCGTTCCAGGTAGGTTTCGTCGATCGCAGCACGGAGTGCATTGATCGCCGCTTCCCATTCTTGACACTGCGCCATGAGTTCGACCGGGTTGATCTGCCCGTGATCTGGCAAGAACACGATCTTCGCTTCATACTCGATCACCAGCTTCTGATCGACCATGGTACGCACGCCCCAGTACCATGGTAGTGCAGTAAGCGCTTCTTCCTTTTGACACACGGAGTGGAAGAGATCCACAACTGCCTTCTGGTCACGCCTGAACTGGAGTTCCGCTTGATGATCCCGAAAGGTTTCTTCAACCAGAACCCGCGATCTCTGCGCATTCTCGAGTGTCTCGAACCACAGCAGTTCCGAGGTACGAAAGTTCGCATCAGCGTCGAACATGCCGTACCGATACAGATCCTCGCCCGTTTCTGGACAGGAGCCGTAGTGGTATTGCATGATCTCCGGAATCTGCGCCGTCGGATCATGCGGATCGGGATACTGCATCCCCGGCAGCGCGGTCTTGTGGAAATGCCAGACGACACGCCGCAGCATCCGCAGCGCCTCAACCTCATCACACCCAATCCGCCAGTGCGGAACGTGACGCGATTCGCACTCCGCGTACCGGAATGCGATGACCGGCACATCATCAATGGAGCCGATCTCTCGACGCTCCAACCGCTCGTACTCCTTTTGTGCCAGCGATTGATGCGCGAGCCACGACTTCCCTTCCTCGGTGTCCCGATAGGACTCCGTGAGCACGCGCCGAAGCGCGTCGTTGCGGTTGAGGTACCATGCCCATGCGGGGTGAGACGTCTTTCCCCCGTCATATCCCCAGCCGTAGTGCACGACGCCATACGCATGCACCAGCGTCCCGTCATCGAGCTGACCAACCGCGATCTCGAGCACCGGCTCTTCTGCCGTGGGCACAAACGATACTGCCGACAGCCGCCAATTCTCCGCGATCCACAGGTCCAGAACTTCTTGTGCATTTCGCATTTCACTCTCCTCAATTGTCGATGATCTTCCCGCGTGCTACGCCCCTCTGGCGCACCATCGCAGACCACGCAACTCCGCAAGCAACGTGGTCTACTATCGTGCTAAAATAACTTCAAATACTACTCGATTGTAGCAAAAATGTCAAGAGGTGACAGCCACTAAAATAACAAAACACCGCGCCCCTTTCGGGAACGCGGCGCTTGATTTCCTTTTTGCGTATTGCGCGGCGTGCGAATTACTTCGCGATCGCCTTGCGGTACATTTCGGTCGCGCGCCAGTCGCGGGCTGGGATCTCAGAGCTAATCACTCCGTATCCGCCGTGCGAAGACTTGGCGATCTCATTGACCGTGTATCCGCCGTAGACGTAGGCATTCACGTAGAATGACCAGTCACGAGCATGGATACCGATCTTGCGCTTGCCATACTTGGCTTCGAGCGCTGACTTGAGTTCGCGTGCCTTGGTCTGTTCGAGCGCGAGATTGCGCTCTACAGCGTAGCGTACTTGCTTCTTCATGTGGGTGAGCGGGTTGTGACCCGTCTTCACCTCAGTACCGTCACCATAGCCATCCTCATCAGAATCGAAGCGGAGTGGGTTGGTGTGGTAGACAAAGATTTCGTCCTTGTCTGAGAGACCATCGAGGTCAGAGTCAGCACGCTCAGGCGACGTCTTGTACTTGTTCTTTTCTTCACCATTGCTGATTCCATCGCCGTCAGTATCAAGATCCATTGGCGTGGTGAATGGTGTTGCTGGGTCTCCAGCCTTTGGCTGTGAGAGTGGGATTTCTACTGCAGTACGAGCAATGTCGTTGTTGAGTGCAGTATCAGTCGAACGGAAGTCGTAGAGATAAATCTCCGGAACACCCGTGCGTGCGTCAGACCACACAATGCGGTCTGTGCTGATCGATGGACGAGAGTGACCAGTACCACCATTGGTAAGGCGCGTCTTCGTCTTTGCATCAGCGTTATAGAGTGCAATGTCAGGATTCTTTCCTGCAAGCGACTCTTCGTATGTCATGTAATCACCAAATGCAACCGGGTACTTCTCGTCACCACCGGTATATGTTACCTGTGCGAGCTTACCCGTTACGGTGTGATAGGTGTAAATATCTGCTTGACCATCCTTCATCATGGACATGGCAACATAATTGCCAGACGCTGAGATGGTGCCAACAAGTGGCTTGTTCTCGAGCAATACATTCTGAGAACCGAAATCAAGTTCATGCTTGATCACATTCCAGTTCGTGCCGTTCTGCTCCATCCAATATGCAGTGTTACCAGATCCAACAATAGACTGCTTGCGCACGTCGCTTGTGGTGAGCTTCTCGCTCACACCACGATCGATGTCATACCAGTATGCCTGAGAAATTCCAGAACGATCTGCATCTTCCTGCAACCACACGAGGTTGCGCTCAACGAATGCAAATGATTCAAATGGATAGCGAGACGATGCCACCTGTGTCGTCGTATACATGAACGGATTCATGATATTGAGGACGTATTGACCGTTGGCAAGGCGGTTGCTGTACGCAACCACACCCTGAGAGACACGAGGCGTCGCAACGCTCGTATCAATAGGAGCTGCTCCCCACGAGATCATCCGATCTTCGGTGGTCTTGAAGTTATAGAGATAGATAGCGGGATTCTTTTCATCACGCTTGTCTACATATGTCATCCACTGACCCTGAACATCTGGGCGCATCATTGCCGTCATGAACGGGTTCGTGAATTTCAAAAGCGCCGCAGCCTCGGTATTCGAGGTGAACGGTTTGATGAGACCAGTTGCACCAGCTACAACCATTCCGAGAATGGTTACGCCAGCAACTGCAAGTGACACGATGGTGTTCTTTTTCATAGTATTTTTAGGGTCACGTATGACACGTTGACGGATAATAGTAGCACGTTCGAACGGTTTTGTCAATAGCACAACGCCGTATTTTTGCTTAAATAACAAAAAAGACCCTCATCGTTAGATTTGGGTCGTGGGGTTGGGGTGGGCAGCGCGGTTCGTGAGACGCGGTTCGGGGAGGTTGTGCATAGGACGCGTTGCACAGATTTTGCCTTCCGAACGGTCAATCAACGAGCGCGCTGCCCACCCACTACCAGAGTGGAGTCAATCCCATGACTCAACACTCAGCGTGTACAGAGGATACCACCACGAACCAATTCTGTCAAGTACTCTCTAGGCATTCGAGCAATTGTTGCTGATTTTGTGGCTCAAATAAGCGATCGGTCTGTACAACAAGTTCGGGAATTCCACCAATTCGTGATGCGAACACCCGCAATCCATGTGCGTGCGCCTCATGAATAACCGAAGGTGCATTCTCGTAGCACAGTGATGGCACAACCAATGCATCAGCATCGCGGTAGAGCCGACCGAGGTCATCATGACTCAGACGTCCATGCACTGTGATCTTTTGTCCCTGAGATTGCAGATGGACAACCGGAAGGAGCGCACCATCCCCTGCAATGTGCAGATGACTCTCTGGATGCTGAGCACTATATTCCCGCCAGGCACGCACAAGGAACTCAACACCCTTATGCGATTCTATTTGTCCCACATAGAGGAAGACTTTTTTGTCTCGTTCGCGATGGCGCACCTCACGCACTGCCGCCACAGGCAATGTCTGCACTGTCTTGACCGCACGTGCGTGCTCGAACAATCCGAAGAATCGATGCGTATCTATAATCCACTGCGTCGGCCCTTCGACGGTGCGAATGTGCTGCGTGTACGATTTCGTTACGCGACGATAGATGGCTGCGAGCGTTCCTGTGACTGTCCAATGATTCTCCTGCCCATGCCACATGAGACCGCTTGGTGTGAGTAACTGCACGTCATGCAGCACATGCGTATGTGCAGGTGCAAATCTCCCCGCACGCAGAATCATCATTCCCATCCCCTTCACATTGTGCGTGTACACCAGATCAGGCCGCAGCTGACGAATACGACGACGCAACACCCAATATCCAAAATCTTCGATCGCATCCCACGCATGCCACAACACACGCAACCATGTTGGCATGCGACCAATGTTGTTGACATAGTTGAACCACTGCATCGGTGCGTAGCGATGCACCGTGATGCCGTCTTCTACCATAGTGCGCGTTCTCCAGAACCAATGCACGTCGCTCGAGCGTCCGATGGTCATCACATGCACATCGTGCCCAGCGTCCCGCATCGTCCGAGCCGTGGATTCCACTATCGTCTCTGCTCCCCCGCGACTATACGGCTTGTACAAGTTATTAACGAGAAATACACGCATATAGAGGTATCGTACGGGTCTGATGGGTATTTGTCTACCTGAGCCACTCCCCGCGGACTTGCCGACCAGGCCCCCTGGGGCTAGTATGAGCATACTATGGAGAACGAGGCAGCCCGGCTCAAAATCCCGCCACACAGCATTGATGCTGAAATGTCCCTGTTGGGCTCTATTTTGTTGGACAAAGAAACCCTCATGCGCGTGGTGGATATTCTCGACCCAACTGACTTCTACAAAGATGCCCACCGCATTGTGTACGAGGCTATCCTCGATCTCTACGCGACACACGAACCAGTAGATCTCCTGACCGTCGGTAACCGCCTCGACGAAAAGAAACAACTTGAGATGATCGGTGGCCGATCGTATCTCGTGCAGTTGAGCAACACCGTTGCAACCGCAGGTCACGCTCCAACATACGCGCGCATTGTGAGCAAGAAAGCTGTCTTGCGTCGCCTCCTCTCTGCGTCACACGAAATTTCTGTTCTTGGATTTAGCGAAGACCAAGACATTGATACATTGCTCGACGAAGCGCAGCAGACGATCTTCCGCATTTCCATGCGCTCGATGCGCCAGGAGTTCACGCCGATTCGTGCCGTGCTCACCGAAGCATTTGACCGCATCGACGAACTGCACAAGGAGAAGGGCAAGATGCGTGGCGTGCCATCAGGATTTCACGAACTCGACAACCTGCTCGCAGGATTCCAGAAGTCGGACCTTGTGATTCTTGCAGCGCGTCCGTCTGTTGGTAAATCAAGTTTTGCGCTTGACGTAGTACGCAACGTCGCAACAAAGGCGAAGGTTCCTGTTGGCCTGTTCAGTCTGGAAATGTCCAAAGAACAAATGGTAGATCGCTTGTTGTGCGCAGAGTCCAACGTGGATTTGTGGCGTCTTCGCACTGGTAAGCTCGCTGAGCGTCCAGAGGACGATGACTTCCAGCGCATTGGTCATGCGATGGGTGTGCTCGCTGAGTCCCCGATCTTCCTCGACGACACTCCCAACTGTACGATCACACAAATCAGAACCAAGGCGCGCCGTCTCCAGTCCGAACACGGCCTCGGCATGATTGTTATCGACTACTTGCAGCTCATGGACTCCTCGAGCCACGGCAACAGTGACAACCGTGTACAAGAAGTTGCAGAGATCACTCGTGGACTCAAAGGTATCGCACGTGAGCTCAACATCCCAGTGATCGCACTCTCCCAGCTCTCGCGTGCCGTTGAAGTGAGCAAACCTGCTATCCCAAAACTCGCACACTTGCGTGAATCTGGATCCATCGAGCAAGACGCTGACATTGTAATGTTCATCTATCGCAAAAGTGCTGACCGTAACTACCGCACCGAAGACATTCCACCTGACGAGCGCTACATCGCCGAAATCCACGTTGCAAAACATCGTAACGGACCAACGGGTATGGTGCGACTATTCTTCGATGAGCCACGCGCATCATTCAAGAACCTTGAACAGCGTCGCGGCTTGTAGTACCGTTACTGCACACGTAATTCAATTTCTATGTCCATGTTCTCGAAGCTCAAGCAGATTAAGGATCTCCGCGACCAAGCAAAAGTGCTCCAGGATGCGCTCGGCCAAGAACGCGCTGAATCTACCGTCAACAATGTGACCGTAGTCATGAACGGCAACCTCGAAGTACTCGAGGTACGCATCCCACCCGAGATGCTCAATGCAGATCGCAAAGACAAGCTCCAGAGCGCACTCAAGGAAGCATACAACGACACGCTCAAGAAGGTGCAGAAGTCGATGGCAGTGAAGATGAAGGACATGGGCGGACTTGATTTCCTCAAAGGACTTGGCGGTTCCGCGACTGACGCCGAGTAATCTCGTCTCGCATGAACGACAAACCGATCACAGATCTCGTTGCTGCGTTCATGCGACTCCCCTCTGTCGGCCAGAAGACCGCAGAGCGATTTGTGCTATCCCTATTGAAATCTGGCCGAGGTGAAGTCGGCAAGCTCACCCTTGCACTCACCGAACTCTCCAAGTCTGTGAAGAGTTGCATCCTCTGCCAGGATTTCACCACGCAAAGCCCCTGTGGTATTTGCAACGACTCACGCCGAGACCACGGCGTGATTTGCGTTGTGGCAGACACGACTGACGCCATGGCCATCGAGAAATCAGGTGCGTATAACGGCGTGTATCATATGTTGCGCGGAACCATCGATGCAATCGAAGGAGTACTCCCGTCACACCTCAAGGTTCCTGAGCTCATGGCTCGCATGCGCGCCGAAGACCCCAAGGTTCGCGAAGTCATTCTCGCACTCAATCCAGATATTCCTGGTGAGACAACCATGTTGTATCTCCAGCGCGAGCTCGCACAATTCAACGTGAAGGTATCGCGCCTTGCTCGAGGTCTCCCTATTGGCGCAAGCCTTGCGTACGCAGACGAAGTGACGCTCACCAGCGCACTCAAAGAACGCAAAGAGATCAAATAACAGAAAACCGTCGGTGTTACCAACGGTTTCCAGGTTTGAACGCTCTGTTGTCGGCGTTCACGACTTTCACGGAGTTCGCAGCTGCCTCCATTTGGCTGCGATCCCTCGACCAATCCAGCGGAAGAACTGCTGTGTGCGAGGCCAGCCCGTGCGAACCCAGGCAGCCCAGACCCAGCGACCAATCGCACGTGCCGCGTCACGCACCAGCGGCCAAACGCGCCTCCACACGAACTTCACAGCCCCTGTGATGATCTTCCAAACGATTGCCAGCATGCTCTGGATGAGCCGCACAGCAAACGTCTGATTGATCCGCGCGCTCTTCTTTGGTCCCATGAACATGGTCATGAAGGCCGCAGCCATGATCCAGAGGAGAAGCAGTGGCCCCACGAGTTGTTCGAGCATGAGCTCTCCTTCAGTCGTGCACACGTCTCCAGAGACGAAACTCTCCCACTTCAGAGTTATAGCTCAGAATGAAGTCCGTCGCCCTGTACAGTAGCTGTGGCTGATGGTAGAGCATCACCGGGTGGTCCTCGCAGAAGTACACGTCGACAATCACATTATCTGGGGAATCGTCCTTGTAGTGCCCCGCGACGCAATGCACCTTCAGGAAGGTGACCTGTGCATTCTCGACGGTCACGGTAATCTCCTTGAAGGGAAACAGATCCCCCGAGTGAATATGACGGTCGAAGTCCCCGACCAGATTCCGATTCAACACCGCAGCGGCGACTGCATAACACTCTGCACCAGACTTTTCCAAGGTGCGCTCGACACTACTCAGGATCTCGTCCATGTCACCCTCCGACTCATGCATTCGAACACACCTCGTGCTCGAATGGCACATACTATCACTTTTCACCATTTTTGTCAACGCAACCAGCGCATGAAGTTTCATAATAAAAAAGTGCCCGACAGACAAGATCCAATGGATCAAGATCTGCCGAGCACCAAGTAGCCAAGCCTGCCTGCCGGTAGGCAAGTTGCGAAGGTTGTTACTCCTCGACGAACTCCGGCACCGCACAGCTCCGATACGCAGTCCCACGGTCGCCCGCACCCACGCCGAACTCGCGATCGTCAGTGTCGACCCACGCACTCGGCACGAGGCGAGGCTTGCCGCCGGAGACCTTGCATTCGAGACCAGCCATCCACAGGAACGGATGTTCAGCGGAGCCGTTCATGCGTCTCGCGACCTCTGGATGCTGCGCGAGCATCGAGATGATCTCACGACCTGGCATCTGACGCCCGTCCTTGAGCACGTTCTCCGGCGATTGCCCGTAATTGGCGGTGCGCCGGATACGAACCCAGCGCTGTCGCCAGCTCGGATACTCGACATTACCACACAAGAAGAGACGCTCGGGGTCGGTCATGAACTCCGACCACCAACTCTTGTTCTGCTGCTCGGCGGCCCACGACCAGGTAAACAAGATCTCCACGTTGAGCGTCGAGAACGAGCGATCGAGCACCACGGCCTCACCCCGGTCGTCTGAGAAGAGGCGCGGATGAGGCGATCCGTCCCAGACGAACTTCTTCGGATTGATCCCCATAGCGGAACATCGCGCGTCGTAGTTGGCGATGACCTCGGAGAGCGGAGTGTACATATGATGAATGAGCTGTGGCACGTTGACCTCCATGGTTGTGTGTGCGCCTATGCTATATCACATTTGGAACAATCTGTCAACGAGTGAACGATGGGAGCGCTACAGATAGCACATTGCAAAAAAACAAATCCCACAGCTCGCTGTGGGATTTGTTTTTGCGAAGCAACTAGGCGATGGACTTCACGGTCACGGTCGTCTGTGGCTGCTTGTGGCCGTTCTTGCGGCGGTAGCGAACCTTTGCTTTGTACTTCATGACAAGGATCTTGTCTGCGAAGCCTTGCTTGTCCAAAGATGCGGTCACCTTTGCACCGTCGATGTATGGAGTACCGACGCGTACGGAGCCGTCATTCTCGTCCACGAGGAGGAGTACTTTGTCGAAGACAACAGTATCGCCCGCTTCTTGGTCGAGTTTCTCAATCGTCAATTTGGTGTTCGGCTCTACAATATATTGCTTGCTGCCGGTCTCAATGATTGCCATCATAGTGGTATTGCTAACGGGACTATCCTACCCCAACCCCTATTCTTTGTCAAACTGGATTATGACGGGGTCCCCGATCTTCCAGCCATTGGCTATGGCATACCCAGCAGGCACCTCCAGAACCATATCTGCTGGCAATCTGGGGAAATACCGCGGAAGCTCGGATTCTGGCGTGTCAGGGTGCGCAGGTGCTGGGACTTCGGGTGCAATATCCACGATCTTGCCCTGGAAGATCCAGACAATATCAATGGGGAAATGCATCCCCTTCATCCAGAACCCTTTTTGCCCAGGCTCTGCAAAGACGAAGAGCATCCCCTCTCCATTCTTGAGCAGGAGTCTCCCTCCTAATCCCAACTGCTGCTCTTTCGCAGAGTTCGCAATATCCACCGTCACCACTGCTTCACGGATGCGCACCGTAGCCAGAGGATCACCCCACTGTCTGATGGTGAGATAGAGAAAAGCAATACCAAAGAGCACCAAAAATCCAATGACTACTTTTTTGTTGGGCGGTTTGACTTGTTTGTCCTTGTTGCGTCGGAAGAGTCCCATAGAATAACAGCGGCGATGCCCCAGGTAAGGAGCACAATCGCGAGAATAGTAATTGCCTTTTGCCACGGTGATGCCACGAGCGTCGTGACGCCGAACGTAATTGCAAAGGCGTAGAGCATGAGCACGGTTGCACGATGACTAAATCCAGCGCGCAACAGGAGATGGTGCAGATGCGTGGAATCTCCAGAGGTGATAGGTGCGCGACGCACAAAACGCATGACTGCAACACGAATCATATCGGCGACAGGCACGCCCAGCACAAGGAGTGTCGTGGCGATTTTGCTCCCAGACACAATGGCGCAGGTTCCAAGGAGGAATCCAAGGAGCACACTTCCACCTTCACCCAAGAAGATAGAAGCTCTATGAAAATTATACACCAGAAATCCGATACACGCGCCTGCAACTGCAGCAGCGAGTGCTCCGATGTCTGGTTGCCAAAATAATGCAGTAGCAGTAAGCGCAACAATCATGAGCGAGCCAATTGCGCTGATCCCCGTTGCAAGTCCGTCGAGTCCGTCGAGCAATTTGGTTGTGTACATGAGCACCATGAACCACAACCACGTTACAGGCAACGAGATGAGCGTAGGTAATTCGATCACACCTGTACCTAACGGATTCGTGACCGTATCAATACGCACCCCCACAATGACCATGATTACCGCAGCAGCACTCGGGAACAATATCTGAATGTGCGGCGGCAACGAATAGCGATCATCGAAGTAGCCACCAATCATGAGTAACCCTGATGCAATCAACAACCCAACAAGCAATCGTGTGGAGAGTGCTTCAAACACTGTGGGATAGAAAACCAACCCAGCTGCAATTGCTGTGACAAATGCTACCCACACAGCCACACCACCGAGCAGTGGTGTGGGGCGTGCGTGCTGTTTGCGTGGAAGTGTAGGTGCATCAAGAATACCGAGCGCTCGCGCTGCAATGCGCAAGAGCGGGGTGAGTACGAGTGCAGCAGCAAGTGCTACGAGGAATGTGACCACTGCTGCTTCCATACACGTTAGGCAGTTTGTTCGATACGGACACCCTCATTTGTGAAGTGCACAGTGTCCCCACGATGCACCTTCTTGGAGAGAAGGAGCTCGGCAATAGTATTCTCGACACGATCCTGGATCACACGGCGCAGCGGACGCGCACCAAATTGCGGATCAAATCCTGCATCAGCGAGATACATGAGGATATCCTCATCAATAACCAACCCAATCCCCTGACCATCCAGACGCGCAGCAATTGATTTGACCATGATAGATGCAATACGACCGATCTCACTCTTGTCGAGTGCGCGGAAGAGTACAACGGCATCAAATCGGTTCAAGAATTCAGGGCGATACCACTCAGACAACTTGCCGCGCATGAGTGCTTCCTGAATCACGGGGAACGTCGTCCCCTTTGCCATTTCCTCTTGCACGAATTGTGTGCCTGCGTTACTGGTGGCGATGAGAATAATATTGGTGCAATCAATCGTCACACCGGTGCTGTCTGTGAGTCGTCCATCATCCATGACCTGGAGGAACAGGTTGAGCACATTGGGGTGTGCTTTTTCTAACTCGTCGAGAAGGAGGAGTGCAAATGGCTTTTCTTTGATGGCTTCGGTGAGAACGCCACTTCCCTTCACACCCGCCTGACCAATGAGTCGCATTGCACTCGATGCATCCTGATATTCAGACATGTCGAGACGAATCATCTGCTTCTCGCCACCGAAGTACACTTCGGCAACGGTCTTGGAGAGCTCGGTCTTACCCACACCTGTCGGTCCGAGGAAGAGGAAGTTGGCGATCGTGCGCTTGCCACCGGTGAGCTGGGCACGTGAACGGCGCAGTGCTGCAGCAACTTCGCGAACCGCTTCTTCCTGTCCTATCACACGCTCGTGCAGTGCACTTTCCAGACGCAATAATTTTTGTGACTCATCTTCGGTTACTGCTGTGACAGGAATCTTGGATTTGTCGGAGACAATCTTGGCAATGTCTTGTGCGGTAACAAGCGCGTCTTTGCCACGAGACGTTTTGACAGCTTCTGCTGCTTCCTTGATCACGGCGATGGCTTTGTCTGGGAGCTTGCCTTCGTGGATGTAGCGGCTGGAGAATTGCGCTGCAGTCTCAATAGCTGCGTACGAGAACCAGATTCCGTGTTCATACTCAATATACCCAGCCTTTGCCTCGAGAACGTGGATTGTTTGATCCACGCTCATCTCTGGCACATCAACGCGCGAGAACGCTGATGAAATAGAAGTGCTCTGTATATACCGACGATACGCCTCAGGCGTTGTTGTTGCGAACATGAGGAACGATCCAGATTGCAATTCGCGAGCAAGTACTCCCGCGACATCGAGACTCCCTGCATCCCCTTCACTCACACCGACAATGTTCTCGATGTTAGGAATGAACAGGATGATATTACCCGCGCGATGTACTTCATTGAGTACATGCAGCAATCGCTCCTGTGCGATAGCTGGTGTTGCGCCTGCGAGCAATCTCGCAGCGGTCAGCACCATCAAACGCTTGTCTGATAGCACTGGCGGAACAGATTCTTCAACCATGCGTGTCGCAAGTCCTTCAATAACACTCTCCTTACCAACTCCTTCTTCACCGACAAGCAGTACACTCTTCTTGCCGCCCTGGAGCGTGCGAAAGACGGTCTGCAATTCATGTTCACGTCCGATGAGTGTACTCGTATAGCCCAGTGCCGCCATTCGCGTGAGATCATCTGCCAACGAATCCAAGTATGGTGTTGCAAGCGCTGTCATTGCTCGATTTGTATCACCCTTCGGACGACGGCGAGCTGCTTCGCGACGACGTGACCATGCTTCACGCAATTGGAGACGAACGCGAACCCATGCAATGACGTTATCCATCTGACGATTGTCTACACCCAAATCAGTCAGGACTTTTGAGAACGGTTCGACGAGATGGTACACGCTTGCAAGCATATCTCCCAACCCAACGTAATTCTGACGCTGCGCCTGCGCTTCGATATATGCATGGAAAAAAATCGCAACCGATTCTGCGCTGTATGCAGGAGCGCGACCTTGCGAAGTATTTGCGCCATTTTGTTGTTGTACGAGACTGAGTACTTCGTTGACAGACACTCCGAGGCGCACGAAAATTCCCTGAATCTCTGGGAAATGCATGAGTGCTTGCAACACATGGTATGGACTGACCGTTGCTGCACCAAGTCGCTCTGCAATAGCGTACGCATCCTCAGTAGTGCGGATAGCATCAGCAGAAAAACTTTGTGCGATGTCATGCCGCTGGGCCACACCATGCCAACCACTTGCGCCCCATGGATGAGCCAACCCTTCTGCAATTTCCTTCGGGGCGTCTTCCCACAGTTCATGAACTGGAATAGGAACTGATCGACGCTGATTGCGCACCACACGCATCATGCCGTAGAGCACTGCGAGCATGCTGATCCAAAATCCTGTAACAACCGGCTCCCCACTTACCCAGAATGACGACGTGAACACGGCAAACGGTGTTTCGCGAAGTGTGAAAAGGAGCAGAAGCCACATGACAATCCCTGACCCAAAGGCGAGGAATGTGAGCACGCCACCGACTTTGTTGAGCAAGATACGAGTACGAATTGCGCGGTGGGTCAATTCGCGTCCCCAATACAGGAATACACCTTCATGCTGCACACCAGAAAACGCTCCACGACATTGCGTGCAGGCGCTATCAGGTCGCCCCGCCGGCAAGCAGGCGGGACACACGGCAAGCGAAGGTGCGGTAGTCTGAGGCATGTACAACTAAAGAAAAAGTGGAGCGAAAATAAAATACAACACAGCAAGCGGCGCAACACACCAGAGCAACACAACAACGGCGTACCAAACCGCCGCAAATCCAAACACAATACACCGAGCTATTACTTGGAACAGTCGGATGAAGAAACTGATAATACGACCCTGCCAATCATACTGCCCGAACATTGGCACCATGATATTGCGCATCCACAAACTAATGGCGAGGCGATACCACGTACGCGCAGATCGTTCGCGCATCCAACGCAGCATGAATGCGAGTCCGCCGGTGTACCACCACACTGGACCCGTAATAGCTTCAACAAGAAGGAGTTGCACTACGTGTTGGAGAAGGGCGATGGACATACGCGACTAGTATACCAAAATAATTGCATTTCGCCCATGCAGCGTGTGGGAGCAAAAGCACTATCGATGGGCAACAGGCTGTTGCGTCAACGTCACGGCGAAGGTGACGCCGTCAATGGGCACCATGTTGAGATTGCGCACACGCTCGCTCACACGGCGAAGCGATCCTTGTTCCGCGATATGAATCTGCATGCGCTCATTCGTGTCGCGCAGTGCAGTTACTTCGCGCTCCACACGCTTGAGCTCATACCCTTTTGTCGAAACACTGCTCATAACACCGATATAGGCCACACCTATGACCGCGATCAGTGACAAGACCAGTATACGCGCACCCGTTGACTCAACTGCCCATGCAGCTGCACGTCGCACTACGGCAAAAATCGCACTGCGCGTACGGGACGGCTGTGCATTTGCTACTGAATGATAGGAGGCTTGGAACTTCATACACGTTTTTTCTCTACCACGCGCACTTTGGCGCTGCGTGCACGAGGGTTCTCGAGCACTTCGTCGCGCGTTGGTTCGATTGGTTTCTTCGTAATCACATTCACATCTGGGTGGATGGAGAAGCAACGCTTCACAATGCGATCCTCGCCCGAATGGAATGTGATGACAGCGAGTCGCCCACCTGGCGCCAAAATATTGATAGCACCCAAGAGTCCTTCTTGGAGCGCACCGAATTCGTCATTTGCAGCGATACGCAACGCCTGGAATACGCGCGTTGCTGGATGAATCTTGCCACGAGGTCCACGAGTTACTCGCATGATCACGCGTACGAGATCTTGCGTGGTAGCAATTGGATTCTTGTGGCGCTCGCCAACAATGGCACGAGCAATATTCATTGCGTTCTTCTCATCAGCGTACCGAGAGAAGAGCACAGCCAACTCTTGTGGCGATCGCGTTGCGAGAATATCTGCAGCAGTTTCTGTGCCCGAAAGACCAGCATCAAACCGCATATCCAGCGGCTCATCCCCTTCGAACGAAAATCCGCGACCTCGTTCGTGGAACTGCGGAGTCGACCACCCGAGATCGAGCAGCACTGCATCTACTTTTTCGTTGAGCACGTCTTCGACAACTGCCTGAATGTTGCGAAATGATTCGCGAACAAAGGCAACGCGTGATCCATACTCAGCGAGATAGTGCTTGCTGCGCAAAATCGCTTCAGGGTCTGCGTCGATTCCAATGAGTCTTCCTCGCGGCGCTGTTGCCGCCAGGATAATCTCCGCATGCCCAGCATCGCCCAGTGTTCCGTCCACGACGGTAGCATTGGGCGAGAGCTGCAATGCGGTGAGCACCTCTTGTCGCAACACAGGAATATGGCGCATAGACTATGCGATTCCCAGATTCCCGAGCTGTTCGGCGATCGAAGCCGAATCTTTTTCTGTCGCGCGCTTGTACGTTTCCCAGGCAGTCTTGTCCCAGAGCTCGAGACGGTCGTAGAGTCCTGCGACCACTGTCTCGCGCGTGAGCGTAGCAAACGTGCGCAAATATTCCGGAAGCAGGATACGACCCTGGCTGTCCAATCGCAGTTCCATAGCGCCCGCAAGCATGAGACGGGCGAAGGCACGCGAATGCGCCTGGTTCATCGGGAGGTTCGCGAGTTGCCGCGCGAGCGCTTCCCAACGCTTCCGTGTGTAGACAAAGAGACACGCATCAATGCCACGCGTCACGACGAGCCCCGCACGAAACGCTGCGCGAAATGAGCCAGGTATTGCTACTCGGCCCTTTTCGTCCATCGTGTGCTGATACTCCCCTATGAACATGGACATAGATTGTGAGTTCCGTGGTTCCCCACTTCACCCCACTTTGTTACACTCTGCACGTATTCTATCCCACACCACCCACTCCCGCAACCACTCCTGTGCATAAGTCATATACAAAATCACCACGCCCTGAGGAGGGCGTGGTGCGAACACGAGAGCAAACTAGCGAGCGCTCACGGTTCCAAGCAACGACTTGAACTCTGTCTCACACCGAACAAACCCCGCTGGGTTGTCCAATGCCATGTGTACGTCAGTCTCCAGAAGATGCGCATCCATGCGAACTGGATTATTGTTGTCCTTGTAGAAAGTCAGATTAAATCCGTGATCACCGATCTTTTGTGTTTCGGTTGTTGATTTCCAACTACGACCGACGGTCTTGTTATCTTGCGCGTAGAGATAGATCAGGCATTCGCCATCCGTGAGTACAGGAGCAGAGCCACGCTCCTCGTGTCTGTAATTCTCTGGAATACGAACGTGCCACGCGTCACCAATAGCTACTGAGCCAGCTGGGACAGTAGAAGTCTCTGTTGCACCACAACCAGCGCCTACAAGTGCGAGTGTCGCGATCAGGGCAACTTTCCAATGATTTTGCATAGCTGTGTTGCGTTATGTTCCGAACTGCCCACGACTACGGCGGGCTCTATGGAATTGTATCGCGAATCGGTGTGATTCGTCACGTGCTGCCAGCAATATCTGCAAATACATGCGCGCTTGTCGCGCGAGCAATGCTCCGCCGCCGATTTGGAACACTTCGGCCTTTTTTCTGGTTGGTCCTTTTGCAATTCCGATGATAGGCGTAGTGATTCCTTGCGAAGTGAGAACTTCGTGCACACGATTCACCTGCGGCTTGCCTCCGTCAATCAAGAAGAGGTCTGGCATGGGCCATTCTGCGTGCGAAATGCGGCGAGTGATGACTTCGGCCATTGATGCCACGTCGTTACTCCCCTGCACGGTCTTGATTTTGAACTTACGGTAGTCAGACTTCTTTGCTTGTCCACCTTCGAAAACGATCATTGATGCAACGGAGTACTGACCCGCGGTGTTGCTGATGTCATACCCTTCAACACGACCGAGAATTGGATTTGATTCGCCCCACGAATCGTAGCTGCGCTGAATGAGTGCGATATCCTGAATATGATCGAGCGCTGCAAGTTGGTCCCGAACCATCGCAGCTTCTTCATAGCGTTGCGCCTTCGAGAGCACTTCCAGCTTGCGTCGCCACTGTCGCACGAGCATATCCTTCTTGCCAGAGAAGAATAGTAACAATGGTCGCAAATAATCCCGACGATACTGCAGCGGTGTCACCGCACCAATGCACACCCCAGGACATTTCTGAATTTGATAGTAAAAACATGCTCGCGCCGCGCCAGGCTTGCACGTTGCATACGGAAAAATATCTCGCAAAATCTTGAGCGAAGTCTCAATCAACCGAACCGTGCGAAACGGCCCGAACACTGCGCGAAACTTCTTGCGAATCACTGCGGAATCATCGAACCAGTTGAGCCCAAGATCATGTCCGCGGATTATTTCGAGACGTGGATACGCATCACGCGTCACCACCAAATACGCGAAGCTCTTGTTGTCGCGCAACATCACGTTGTAGCGCGGCTGATGCTCACGAATCAGATTCGCTTCGAGGAAGACCGACTCGATGATCGTTGGCGTCACGAGCGTCTCAATCGACGCAATTTCATGAATCATCGCTTCAATCGGTCGAGTCACTGTTCGATTCCCAACAAAGTACGATCGCACACGATCATGCAACGACGTTGCGCGACCAATATAAATAATCTCACCAGCCGCATTGCGGTAGGTGTAGATGCCGGGTTGATCTGGAAGTGATTTGATTTGGTCAGCAAAATTCATACATTCACTGTAACACACGCACAACTATGTAACCCGCCCTGCGGATATAGCCTGCCGGCTGGCCTCCGATGGCCCCCAGCGTCAGCACCCACAGGACGATGCGTGTGTAGTTGAAAAGGTTACGTTGAGTGAGCGCCAGGTGCTGCGGGTACCTATGGAGGAGACTCACGGAGAACGGTCGGCCAGCTGAATCCGCCGCAAGGCGTGAAGTATTGTCCGACCGATCGAGTGCGAGACGGCCATTCCCGGTGAGGGAATGGAACGTCGTGCTCCGAAATAGGTATCTGCAGCGCCTGGTATTCAATTAAAGGAGCTTTTTCAAATATTCACCCGTGAAACTCTTTGGATGCTTGGCCACATCCTCTGGCGTCCCCGTTGCAACAATTGTTCCGCCACCCGCGCCACCCTCCGGACCCAGATCGATGATCCAGTCTGCGACTTTGATGATGTCGAGATTGTGCTCGATGATGAGAATGCTGTTGCCTTTTTGCACGAGACGGTTGAGTAGGTCGATGAGTTTGCGAATATCCTCGTAGTGTAGACCGATCGATGGCTCGTCGAGAACAAACAATGTTTTGCCAGTATCGCGGCGCGCGAGTTCTGCTGCGAGCTTGATGCGTTGCGCCTCACCACCTGAGAGTGTTGTTGCAGACTGTCCGAGCGTGAGATACCCAAGACCCACTTCATTGAGCACCTTGAGTCGTTGATCAATCCATGGAATGTCCTTGAAGAACACTCCAGCCTCTTCAATCGTCATACGCAAAATCTCGGCAATATTCTTGCCCTTGTACACTACCTGCAATGTCTCGTGATCGAACCGATTGCCGTGACACACATCACACGTGACATACACTGTCGGGAGGAAGTGCATTTCAATCGCAATCTGTCCGTTGCCTTCGCAATTCTCGCAGCGACCACCCTTCACATTGAATGAGAATCTGCCGACCTTGTACCCGCGCATGCGCGCTTCGGGCGTAGCAGCGAATAATTCGCGAATATAATTGAACGTACCAGTGTATGTTGCTGGATTGCTGCGCGGTGTTCGACCAATAGCTCCCTGGTCAATCATGAGCACTTTGTCGAGCCAGTCGATACCTTTGATCGAATTGTGTTTGCCTGGTTCTGCAGTAGATCCCTGGAGATGTTTCGCAAGAGACCGATACACGATTTCGTTCACGAGCGTGGACTTGCCAGAACCCGAAACACCTGTGACACACACAAATCGTCGCAGCGGAATCTCCACCGTAACATTCTTGAGATTGTTCTCCGTTGCTCCAATAACAGTGAGCTTCTCTTGGATCACTTTGCGACGCTCCTTCGGTACGGGGATCTTCTTCGCACGTGTGAGGTACTGCACTGTGAGTGATTGCGGCGAATTCTTGAGAACCTCAGGAATAGGACCAGCAGCCACGACATGCCCACCATGTACTCCAGCACCTGGTCCAATATCTACCAGATAGTCTGATGCGAGAATGAGATCTTCGTCATGTTCAACCACGAGAATGGTGTTGCCTAGATCTCGCAACTCTTGCAGCGTGCGAATGAGACGCTCATTGTCACGTTGGTGCAGACCAATGGTCGGCTCATCGAGCACATACATCGCACCCACCAATCGCGATCCGAGCTGGGAGGCAAGTCTGATGCGCTGCGCCTCACCACCAGACAACGTGCCTGCCTTACGATCAAGCGTGAGATAGTGCAACCCCACGTTCATCAAAAACTCAAGTCGAGAAAAAATCTCTTTGCGTACGAGCACAGAAATCTCAAGGTCCTGACTACTCACTTCCTTGTGCCCATCCAAATCAATACACCACTGCATCGCCTGTTCAATACTCAGTGCAGCAAATTCGACAATGTTATTATTGGCAACCTTCACGTGCAATGCAGCTGGGTTGAGTCGCGCACCATGACACTTCGTGCAATCTTCTTCCGAAAAAAGCCCCTCGGTTCCGAGACCCGTGCAATGCGGACAATACCCATACGGACTATTGAAGCTGAACAATCGCGGCTCGATCTCCGGAAAAGCAAATCCGTCATATGCACACGCATGTGATGTTGAGAATGTGAATTCATCTCCTGCCTTCGTCTTCACACTCAACACACCGTTGCCGTATGAGAGTGCAGTTTCCACCGCTTCTGCAACACGCTGGCGCAGATCCTTCGCAATCTCACCACCCTTGGGTACAGGAATCTCGTCCACAACTAATTCAATCGTGTGAACCTTGTATCGTGAGAGATTGACGCGTTCCTTGAGCGAATGCATCTTGCCATCCACGCGCACGCGCTGGAATCCACTGTTATAGAGATCGTACAACAACTGGTAGTACTCACCCTTGCGACCAAATACAACGGGCGCAAAAACCAGCACAGGTTCGAACGTGTCAGCCGCTCCTTCGCCATGTGTTGTTGCGATGACGCGCGACACGATTTCTTCCGGAGCCATCTTCGCAATAGGTCGCTCACACAGCACACAATGCGGCCGACCAATGCGCGCGTAGAGCACGCGCAAGTAGTCATAGATCTCCGTGATGGTTGCAACGGTCGAGCGCGGATTCGCAGAATGCGCCTTTTGATCAATGGCGATTGCTGGCGAGAGTCCTTCGATCTCATCCACATCTGGCTTCTCCATCACGCCGAGGAATTGTCGAGCATATGCTGACAATGATTCCACATACCGACGCTGCCCTTCGGCAAAAATAGTATCAAAAGCAAGTGAAGACTTGCCCGAACCAGAGAGTCCCGTGAACACAACCATTTTGTTGCGTGGGATCTCGAGCGAGATGTTCTTCAGGTTGTGCTCGCGCGCACCCTTGATGGTGATGAGTTCTTTCATACGGTTGGTTCTACGATTGCTTCTTTTTGTTTTTTCTTCCTCGTGCGCTCATTCGCTGCTTGCAGCTTCTCGAGTGACATGACTTCGTCACGCAATACTGCTGCGAGCTCGAACTGCAATTCCTTCGCCGCTTCCTTCATTTGCTTTTGCTTCTCGCGAATAATCGTTGAGATCGGACGCGTATCACCGGAGAGCTCAATATCTAGCACGCGATTCCCTGTCTTACCCGACTTCAATGCACGCGCGCCTTCACGCTCACGCTTTTGTGCATCTGGAACGATGCCGAACTCCTCGACGAGGTTACGGATCGACTTCTGAATTGTCTTCGGTGTAATGCCGTGCTCCTTGTTATACGCAAGTTGAATCTCGCGACGACGATTGGTCTCGCGAATCGCACGATCAAGTGAACCTGTCATCTTGTCTGCATACAACACCACTTGGCCACCAACGTTACGTGCCGCACGACCAATCGTCTGGATGAGCGATGTCTCCGATCGCAAGAATCCTTCCTTGTCCGCGTCGAGAATCGCAACGAGCGATACTTCGGGCAAATCCAAACCTTCACGCAACAAGTTCACACCAACGAGCACCTCAAAAATTCCCTTGCGAAAATCCGAAAGAATCTCGATGCGCTCAATGGTCTTGATATCACTGTGCAGATAGCGCGCTGGCACCTTGCGATCCGCGAGATACTGCGCAAGATCCTCAGCCATCTTCTTGGTAAGTGTCGTTACAATCGTACGTTCGCCACGCGCACGTCGCTCGTCAATGCGCACAAGCACATCATCAACTTGTGATGGCTGTGTTGCAGAACCTGTCACTGGCGCAATGATGATTTCAGGATCTACAAGTCCTGTTGGACGGATGATCTGTTGCACAACACGATCCGCATGCTCGATCTCATACTTGCCTGGTGTTGCGCTCACACAAATCGTCTGCGGCATCTTCGTCTCGAACTCATGGAACTGCATCGGACGATTATCGCGCGACGATGGCAAACGGAATCCATAATCAATGAGCGTGTCCTTACGTGCACGATCACCATTGAACATGCCACCAATCTGCGGAATCGTAACGTGCGATTCATCAATCACAAGCAACCAATCACGCTCTTTGTAGAAGAAGTAGTCGAGCAATGTATGCGGTGCAGAATCTGCTGGACGACCATCGAAGTACCGTGAATAATTTTCGATCCCTTTGCAGTAACCGATTTGCTCTACCATTTCCATGTCGTAGTTGGTGCGACGCTTGAGACGCTCGGCTTCGAGCTCTTTGCCTTCCGCCCGCAACTGTTCGAGACGCACAGCGAGCTCTGCGCGAATCGACTCCACCGCGCCCTTACGCGAAGATTCTGCAACAACATAATGCTTCGCCGGGAAAATCCACAAATCCCCTGTCACCGCCTCACGTCGACGCTCAATAGGATCCATCCACTCGATTGCGATAACCGTGTTATCTGGGGAGAGTTCGAGAATGTACACTTTTTCCTCACTCGTCGACATGATCTCCAGTTGATTGCCGCGCAACTTGAACTGTCCGCGATCGAGCTCGCCACTCACCCGCTCGAAATGCATTCCAATAAGTCGCTCGAGCAATACTCCACGACCAAAATTGTCACCAACGCGCACGCGCAATCGCGTGTTCTCATATTGCATCGGCGAACCGATGTTATAAATGCAAGAAACTGATGCAACAACAATGACATCTTCACGTGTGAGGATCGCCTGCGTCGCACTGTGGCGCAGACGGTCAATCTCCTCGTTGATCATCGCTTCCTTCTCAATATAGGTATCTGTGTTAGGCAAATACGCCTCTGGTTGATAGTAGTCGTAGTACGATACGAAGTACTCCACCGCGTTATTCGGGAAAAACTCTCGAAACTCGCTACACAACTGCGCCGCAAGCGTCTTATTGTGCGCCAGAACCAATGTCGGACGCTGCACCTGCTGGATCACATTCGCCACGCTGAACGTCTTACCCGTAGCTGTTCCACCCAATAATGTCTGCAAATGCTCGCGTTTTTGTAGACCATCGACAAGACTGGCGATCGCTTTGGGCTGATCTCCTGCAGGCTGAAATGGTGAAGTAAGTTGAAATGCCATAGATATTGCAAATATGTTCCAAAAACGCACAAAACGGCCACTTTCGGGCCTTCTATAGCGACTTCTGTCTCAGATTCCATCCTAGCATGACCCACAAACCTTGACAATTTGCCCAAAAACTGCTAGTATTGGGCGCAACAGGAGGTAGTCCTATGGACATTCGACAAAATAGGTGAGGTAGAGATCCCGGAAGATCTCCTCCGCCGCCCACTCTGTAGTACCACTCTCCGCACCTCGGTGCGGCGGCCACCAGGAGCTGGTTTCCTGAGATCTTGACCAAGGAGAAGGTGAATCCATGATCCCCGACGTGCACAAAGCACACGGCCTGACATACTGAAAAGTACGAAGGTTGGGGTAAAAAAACAACAAAGCCGAGGCGACGAGCGAGTGCCAGGCGTCCACATAGGGCAAAATCTCGCACGGTGGCAATTCCGACCATCGGTGGCGCTAACGGCTAGCGCAACTCGGAAAATAGGCTCGACGCAAATCCAACTGCGGCGGGCCTTTTACTTTTTTTCACCCTCTTCTTCGATAGCATCTCCTAGTGTATCGGAGACTAGAGCGTATGCCGCATCACGCATACTTGGGTATGAGGTCCCCATTTGCACCAAGGGCTGAATACTTGCCGGGGACCACGCATGCAACCGTTTGATAAATAGGTAGGTACCATTACGTGCGTCCAAGTAGACTTGATTTTTTAATTCATGGAGCTGCACCCCTGGGTGGTGAGTAATATACTCCTCCATAACTGCCTCAAGAATACGGGTTGCTGGCCCAAGAGAGGTAATAGAAGTTATTGACTCACGAATAGGCGAATTCTCTGGTATTCCTTTTGCGTCACACCATTCATGACGAACCTGGCAAGCGATCAATTCCATCACCGCTTCGTGATATCCTTCAAGCCCCCGATCACGAAGCTTCCAGAAATCACCAAGCGCTTTCGCAGCAAATCGATTACCCTCGCGACGTTGACGGAACTTCGCTTGCGAATTAAGGACCACACCCTCATGTTTCCCCTCAAGTGATTCAATCTGAAGCACTTGCTTTGCGGCAAGGTGACTGAGTTCATGCGATAACACCTGTAGTCGTTTCTCCTCATCCGCATACGGAGGGAAATACACATGACTATTCTGCACAAAAGCTTGATACGCATCATGCAACTCAGGAGTAGTCGCTACTCTTGCTTGGATGGTTGAAGGTTGCACTGGTACGAATTGATCCGCACGCGCAACAGGCTCATGCACCCCCAACTTAGACCAAAATGCTTGTGCAGCGATAAGCAGTTCTTGAATGGTTTGCAATTCTTCGCGGCTTGGCTCTCGATCAGCGTCTAGTACCGCTCTTTCGTTTGATGCAATTGCCTCTTGCGCAAATTGTGCTCGCTGTTCTGGAGTCCAAATCTGCTTCTTGTATGCAAGGTGCATTTCCTCAGGATCGCTCTCCTTCGGGAGAGGAGGGTGGGTCTGCGCAAATCGCACCTCTACATTGCGTCGTGATTCGTAGGAAGCCATAGTGGCTTCATTCTACCACACCTTTCTGGTACACTGGACACGACTATGCGACAAGACACTGGCACCAAAACAGGTTCATCTATTGAGTTCGCAACAGACGAACCAAAGGAGAAATCCAAACAAGCACTACGCAGTTGCGCCGAGCGATCCTGCGCAACAGGTGCGGGGTGCATTACGATTGTACTTATTGCCATCGCACTCCTCTTGCGGTTGTTCCTTGGTGGCGGAACCGAAGAAATCGTGGGCGTACCATCACAGGTACCGCAGAACTTCCCTATCTTGGAGCGCGACAGCATGCACGGCTCAGAGCTCACAACCACACAACACAAATCCCGGCTCGTCCAAGCATCGCTCTGGTGGCCACGAATGCTCATGGCACTCAACGCAAATGGGTTTAGTGATGCAACACTGCGCACACAAGCAATTGAGAACACCATGCGGGATACCTTGCACGCATCACGTGATACCGTAACACTCACCTGGAAGAAGATCCCCCGAGATCGCACAGTGTGGTTGCAATCCTACCGCGATGCGCTGACCACTGCTGGGTACACGATTCTCGCAACCACAGACACGACGATTGCCTTCTCTGCTGATCGTGTTACAGGCCTCCTCACCATTGTCGATTCAGAGTACACTGAGCATATTGATGACGCCTCGCTCGTACTGCATATTTCACAGCCGTGACATGCTCTCCTTCTTGAATGGCAAATCCAAATCCATCACTGGCGCAGCAATGGTACTTGCCGCTGCGTCATTTCTGAGCCGCTTCATCGGAATTTTTCGTGAGCGCATCTTTGCATCACAGTTTGGCACTGGCGACTTGGTAGATGCGTATGTCGCTGCATTTCGAATCCCAGACCTCCTCTATATGTTGCTGGTGATGGGAGCACTCTCTGCTGGATTCATCCCCGTCTTCACGAGTTTGTGGCAGAAGGACACAGAACGCGCATGGCGACTCGTCTCCACCGCACTCAATATTCTCGGAATAGTACTCATTATTGTGAGCGGCGTACTTATTGTCTTTGCGCCAGCAGTCACCGCAGTCATCGTTCCAGGATTCTCGCCAGAAAAGATGGAACTCACGACGCGACTCATGCGCGTTATTTTCATCAGCCCGATCATCCTGGGGCTGAGCGCCATTGTGAGCGGTGTGTTGCAGTCACTGCATTATTTTGTAATCTACGCACTCACGCCGATTCTCTACAACCTTGGTATTATTGCTGGTGCGGTATTTCTGGTGCCGTACTTCGGACCAATGGGACTTGCGTACGGTGTACTCATCGGCGCACTCCTCCACTTGTGCATTCAGTTGCCGGCACTGTGGCGCGCAGGATTCCGCTGGCGCCACCACATTGATTGGCGCATGAAGGAGTTGCACCAAATCATCCGCATCATGGTCCCCCGCGCTATTGGACTTGGCGCAACACAATTCACAATCATCGCACTCACATCATTTGCTTCCACCTTCTCTGTAGGCGCACTTGCGATCTTCCACTACGCGAACAATTTGCAGTCATTTCCTGTCGGGATCATTGGTATTTCGTTTGCCATTGCGGCGTTCCCCACACTCTCAGCATTAGCTGCGAAGGGAGATATTGAATCGTTTGTGTCGCACGTGAGCGCGACGCTGCGTCAGGTTATTTTCTTCATGGTGTTGCTCACGGTGTACTTCCTGTTGTTGCGCGCACAGATCACTCGCGTAGTTCTGGGCACAGGCGCATTCGATTGGAACGCAACCATCGCGACTGGGGACGCACTTGCTCTCTTCTCGCTCTCTCTGATTCCCCAAGCAATTCTGCCGCTGCTCCAACGCGCGTTCTACGCACTGCATGATGCACGCACACCACTCACTGCTGCGATCACTGGGCTCATTGCGACCATCGGACTTGCATATGGACTGGCCAACCACACTACTCTCGGAATCGCTGGCATCGCCCTTGCATTCTCTCTTGGTGTCACTGTCCAAGTAATTGTGCTGTGGTGGTTATTGCGCCGCCAAGTGGGGTCATTGGGAGAGGCTGGGAGTCTGCGCGCAATCTATACTATGGTCGGCGCCGGCCTTGTTGCAGGTATTGCTGTCCAGGTGAGCAAGACGCTCGTGGGAATGGCCATCGGTACTGAGACGTTCTGGGCGGTGTTTACGCAACTCGTGGTACCTGCTACGATCGGGGCACTGGTGTACGGTGGAATCCTCTACGCATTCAAATCTCCTGAAATGGTGAGCTTCGTCGCTGCAATCCGCTCCCGACTGTTCAAGAACCCAGGACCGACCGAAGAGCTCACCAACACCACTAGCGCCAACGAATAATTGCCGTTCCACATGCTCGACCGCATTCGCAATTTTTGCATCATTGCACATATTGATCATGGCAAGTCCACACTCGCGGACCGTCTTCTCGAATTGACGCACACGGTGTCTGCGCGCGAAATGAAATCACAGTTGCTCGACCAGATGGATATCGAGCGCGAGCGCGGCATCACCATCAAATTGCAGCCAGTGCGCATGAAGTACACGCATCCGACGCGCAAGGAAGAGTACACACTCAACCTCATTGATACGCCAGGACATGTGGACTTCACGTACGAAGTGTCACGATCACTCGCTGCTGTAGAAGGCGCGCTCTTGCTCGTAGACTGCACCCAAGGAGTGCAGGCACAGACACTTGCCAACCTCTATCTCGCACTCGAGCAGAACCTCGAGATTATTCCTGTCCTCAACAAGATCGATCTTCCTGCTGCTGAAGTAGAAAAAACCCGCGAGGAAATCAAAGGACTCATTGGCTGCCGCGACGAAGACATTATTCTCGCAAGCGGCAAGACTGGTGCTGGTGTGGAAGAAATTCTCCAAGCAATTGTCGAACGTGTCCCTCCACCAAAGGGAGCAGAGTCTTCCCCACTTCGCGCATTGATTTTTGACTCCTACTACGATGAATTCCGCGGTGTAGTCGCGTCTGTGCGTGTTATTGATGGTGCGATGGATTCGCGTGCGCCATTGCGATTCATTGGAACTGGCCGCGACACCCAGCCGCTCGATGTTGGCTATTTCACTCCCAAGTTCAAGGTGACAGACCGTATTGCCACAGGCGAGATCGGCATGCTCGTCACAGGACTCAAAGACCTCAAGACCTGTCGCGTCGGTGACACCATCACTCTCACGTCCACTCGTGACGGCGTATTGCAACTCGAAGGATACAAAGAAATCAAGCCGATGGTTTTTGCCGGCATCTTCCCGAAGGAAGGCGACGGCTATTCTGCGCTGCGTGATGCGATGGAGCGACTCGTGCTGTCTGATTCGTCGTTGCAATTCGAACCTGAGCATTCACGTGCCCTTGGCTATGGATTCCGCTGCGGATTCTTGGGTCTGTTGCACCTAGAAATTGTGCAGGAGCGATTGCGCCGCGAGCACCATCTTGAAATCACTGCGACGATTCCTTCGGTTGCGTACCGCGTGTCCAAGAATGACGGCGAAATTATCACCATCAAGAGTCCGCAGGATTTGCCGGAGCAGAATCACATTCGCAGTATCGAAGAGCCTTGGATGAATGTAGATATTGTCACCACGCATGACACGATCGGCAATGTCATGACACTCGTGCAGGAGAAGCACGGTGAATACATCACCACAGAATTCCTCGCCTCAGTCACTGGCCAACGCCGCGTGATTCTTCACTATCGCATGCCGCTTGCTGCGATCCTTGTAGACTTCTACGACAAGCTCAAGTCTGTGAGCTCTGGATACGCATCGCTCAACTACGAGTTCTTCGAAATGCGTCCGGCTGATATTATCCGCCTCGACATCATGATCGCAGATGAGCCTGTTGAAGCACTCGCAACACTTGTCTGGCGCGAAGAAGCGTTCCACCATGGTAAGATCATCGTAGAGAAGTTGAAGGGCACGCTGCCGCAGCAAATGTTCGTGATCAAGATTCAAGCAACGATTGGTGGCAAAGTCATTGCGAGCGAACGCATCTCAGCACTTCGCAAAGACGTAACTGCCAAGCTGTACGGCGGTGACGTAACTCGCAAGCGCAAGCTGCTCGAAAAGCAGAAAAAAGGTAAGAAAAAAATGATGGAAATGGGTGCGGGCAAAGTCGATATCCCTCCTGAGGCGTATCTGGCAGTGCTGCGTCGCTCTTAATACACTATTGTATGCGCGTTCTTTCGTTGACACTCCCTGTGGCTCTGGCCGCATTTGCACTCACCACCGCAACAGCCTCTGCTGCACCGTCTGGAATCGAGCAGCGCATGGGCAACTACGATCACTCCTGCTCCAAGGCTTCAGCACTCGCAAAGCGTGTCGCAGGACATGTTGTCGTTGAGCCCGAAGCACAAGGTGCACTCTGGTATATTGATCCAGTTCGCTGTGATCGATATCGTATCTACCGCCCAGAAGATGTAGCGAATCTCACTGCAGCAACAGGCGTCGGCGTGAGCAACGCGAATCTTGCGAGACTCGCGCTCGGATTCGACACCAAGTCTGACGATCCGCTTCCTTTTGCCCATTTGCGCGCGGGGGACCCTGATGAAGACGGTGATGGCGTTCCTGACATGTTGGAGCAGGCACTGGGAACCAATCCCAAGAATACAGACACTGATGCAGACTCATACAACGACATGGTGGAGTTGCGTAATGCCTACGATCCACTACGGGCCAACGCGCTGCGACTCCCCGTCGACCTCGCATTCACGAAAAAACTCGCAGGCAGATTCATTCTCCAGACAGAAACTCGCGGCCACGTCTGGTACGTAAGTCCCCGTGACAACCGACGCTACTTCCTCGGCGGCAATGCAACGTCTATGCGTGTGCTCGCTGCGATTGCGCTGGGAGTGAAATCCAAAGATCTCGCAACCATTCCAGAGAGCCGATCTGTCTACGGATTGCCGACCAAGTCCAATGGCAAAATCCCGTTTGTACTCACCACACCTCCTGGATTCAAAACAAGTTTGTTTGCGAGTGGTTTGCTTGCGCCGCGTGTCATGGTTTTTGCACCTGATGGCACCATGCTCGTGACTGATCTTGTGGACCGCACCGTTGTTGCACTGCCCGACGACAACCGCGATGGTATCGCTGATCGTCGCGTGCTCGTGTTGAGCAACCTCCTCTTCCCTAATGGATTAGCGTTCCTCGATGGACGACTCTTTGTTGCACAAGAAGATGGGATTTATAGCTACGCATACGACAGCAAATCCTACCGCGCAAGTGGTGCCACAAAAATCATGGAGTTGCCAACAGGTGGTGAGCATCGCACTCGAAGTATATTTGTTGGTCCAGACAAGATGCTCTACGTCAGCATTGGATCTAGTTGCAATGTGTGTCGTGAGACTGATGGTAGATTTGCCACAATCTGGCGTATCTCCCCTGACGGGACGACCAAAACTCTCTTTGCCAAGGGTGTGCGCAATACAGTCTTCGGCGCATTTGATCCCGAAGGACGACTCTGGGGTAATGATATGGGGCGCGATGAAATGGGACACGATCTACCACCTGATGAAGTCAACATTATCCGAGAAGGCGGAACATTTGGCTGGCCCAACTGCTATGGCGACAATGTCCCTGATCCATCAATGGCAACTGCCACTGACTGTGCAGGACTTGATGCGCCTGCGCACATGTACGCGGCGCACGTAGCACCACTTGGCATGGTATTCGTAGATTCGAAGAAGTTCCCACCAGAATGGCAGGGCGATATTCTCAGCGCGCTGCATGGTTCGTGGGATCAAGAAAATCCTACGGGATATACCGTCGTTCGACTGCATCGCCAAGGCACAACCATCATTGAGGAGGAAGTGGTGATCTCAGGATGGAAACGCCTCATCGAAGGCCAGAATCCTGCTCGCACCGCTCATGGTCGTCCAACAGGACTCGCATTTGGCCCTGACGGATCGCTCTTCATCAGCGACGACAAGTCAGGTATGATATATCGCGTAACCCGTTAGTCTATGCAAAAGAAAAAAGTGCTCAAAATTACCTGGGCCGTTGTGTGCGGTATCATGATCCTCTCTCTCCTTTTCCTTGAACTTGCGCCGATTTTCAGTTACTAACGCGCTGTAATTCAGGAGCATGGAGAAAGTCTGGACAGTATCAACGCCTCCTGCGGCGACTGATACAACTGATGGATATCTCGCAACGCTGCACCCCTTGGTGCAGCAGTTGCTTCGTAGCCGAGGAATGCACACCGCTGAGTCAGCCGAGAAATTTCTCACACCGCGATACGACCGTGATGTGCACAATCCATTTCTCTTTCGTGACATGCGCCGCGCAGTGGATCGCGTGTGGCTGGCTATCGCATCCCAAGATCTCATCATTGTGCATGGTGACTATGATGCTGATGGTGTGTGCGGTGCAGCTATTCTCTGTACAACTCTGCGCGCATTGGGCGCCAATGTAGAGTCATTTCTCCCCCACCGCGAACACGACGGCTACGGACTCAACAAAAAAACAGTCGACACACTCCACGAGCGCGGCGCGCGACTCATCATCACGTGTGACTGCGGAGTGAGCAATGGTGCCGAGATCGCACACGCCAATACCTACGGCATTGATGTCATTATCACTGACCATCACCAGGTACCGCCGATTATTCCGGAAGCGTTTGCAATCCTGCATCCCAAGGTTGATGGCGAGACATACCCAGACCAGACACTCTCTGGTGGTGGTGTGGCATTCAAATTAGCGCAGGGGCTCCTTGCAGAACATCGCGCGCGCGGGAATCAGACTATTGCAGGAATGCCACACGAAGGATTCGAAAAATGGCTTCTCGATCTTGTTGCAATCTCGAGTGTGGCAGACATGGTTCCGCTCCTGCATGAGACTCGCGCACTCACACGATTTGGTCTCGTCGTGCTCAACAAAACACGCCGCATCGGACTCCAAAAACTTCTCGAGACCACCGGACGCAAAGAGCGCACCATGGATACCACGACCATTGGATTCAAGATCGCACCGCGTATCAATGCTGCCGGACGCATGGACCATGCAAGTGAAGCGCTCGCGCTGCTCATGAGCGAGACTGAAGAAGAAGCACAGCCCATAGCAGAGCGTATTCATAGCTACAACACCTTGCGCCAAAAGTTGACTGAGGAGCTGACAAAGCGCGGCCGAGAACTCGTACGAACTACGCACGACACGGAAAACGATCCGATTCTTTTTGTTCGAGGTGACGGTTGGTCCCCTGGAGTCATCGGTCTCATTGCTAGCCGACTCAAGGACGATTACAACAAGCCAGTCATTGTGTTAGGGCAAGCAGGCGATTCCTACGTTGGATCAGGTCGGTCTGTGGAGACATTTCATATTACCAACGCACTCCATGAAGTTGCGCCGTACTTGTTGAAATTCGGCGGGCACCCACAAGCATGCGGATTTACACTCAAATCGCGCGACGTCTATGACGAATTTTGCGCAGCGCTGACCGAAGTTGCGAAGCGTCGACTCGTGGAGTCGCCGACAGCGCCACCGATTCTGGAGATCGATGCGGAGCTCAACCTCGACACGATCGATACACGACTCGTGCAGGTGCTGGAGCAGTTCGCGCCATTTGGCATTGGGAACAACGAACCAACATTCGTTGCGCGTGGCGTGATTGTGGTAGAGTCACTGGGCATGGGTTCTACACAGAACCACACTCGCCTCACCCTCCAGCAATCTGACCGTGGCCGCCCTATGAAATTTGTGGCTTTTTTCTCCAAACTGTGGCAACGTGTGGAGCGAGGAATGCGTGTAGACGTCGTATTCCAGCTCGGCACCAACGAATGGAACGGCCGGCAAGAAATTGAATGCAAAATAATTGATCTCAAGCCTCTCGTATGAAACTCATCAGCTACACCGACGGCGGCGCACGCAACAACCCAGGACCAGCAGCCTCTGGCATAGTCATTCTCACAGAATCTGGCGACGTTGTTGCAGGATTTGGACGATGGTTGGGATCTCAGACCAACAACTACGCCGAATACATGGCACTCGTCTTCGCACTCGAACGCGCACTTGAGCTTGGCGCAGACGAACTCGAATGTCGCATGGATTCCAAGTTAGTAGCAGAACAAATGTCAGGCAACTGGCGCGTGAAGGATCCAGGATTGCAAGTGTTGTTTCTCAAGGCGATCAAACTCGTCAAAGAATTCAAAAAAGTGAAGTTCGTGCATGTGCGTCGCGAGTATAACAAGGAGGCTGACGCGTGGGTGAACAGAGCGTTGGACGTGCAGCACGACGTGTCGTAACTACAACAAAAAGCAAAAGGAGTTCATTTTCAAGTCCTCCCCGTTAACTGAGGTCCGGGCTTGAAAATGAACTCCTTTTGCTTTCTCTCGCAGCCACGCTACACCGCGCTACTCGTCGAAATCTTCTACGCCCATGCGTCGGCCTCCGCCGCCGCCTCGATTATTTTGGAGAACAATCATGGCTACGATTGGTGCGATGAGCCATACGAATCGGCCGATATCAGACAGAAATACTTGTTGTGTCATTGGCGCAAGGAGCGCAATGCTCGTGAGCGGTAGGAATGACAAGACGATGCTGATGAGCAGTCCAACGTGCAGTACGCTATAGATCGATACTTGGAGCCAATTGCCATTGCGTGGGTTGGCACGCGAAAGCGCGTCTGAGAGTGCACTGCGGGAAAGTAAGAAAAAGAAGATCACGAATGATCCAACGAACACGGTGAATTTGGCGCCAAATCCTTGGACGTCTACTTGTGCTGTGATCGTGCGCAGAAATGGTGTATTCCCTACAATAGCCAGCGCCATGTAGAGCCCCACCATGATCACGATGATACGGTCGCGCCCGAGCGACACACCGTACAAGAACGACGCAACAATGAAAAAAATCCAAATGAAAAGATCCCACGTTGGCGAGGTCCAGTTGATCGAATGAGCGAAATTGGTCACGCTTCCCAAGAAGCTGGACATAGTTGAGTAGATCGATTATACCATATGCAGTTACGCGGACCAACCTGCGTACATGATTGGAGGGATGCACCGTGCGATCTGAACACGTCGAGGCACTTCGTTCCTACATCGACAACCTCGGCAGACTAAGTTCTGTGCTGTCGAAGACTATTGTTCTTTTGTTCTCCATTCTGCCGGTCGTGCTTACACACAATCTCATTCGTGAAGCACAGTCGATCGAATACGCGATTACGCAGACTACTCTCTACGCGTTTCTCATCGTGCTCGTGTGCAGAAAGACACGAGATGCATTTCTACACATCTACTGCCACGATAAGTACGTAACACCAGAGCTACTTGTGCAGGAAGTTGTGAAACAACTGCAAGCTGCACCATGCGCCGAAGAAGACAGACTGCGTAGTACACTGCTCATCCATCAACAATGGCGCAGCCTAGACACCGCACCTTCTGTCTGGCTGAGCTACGGCCACCGATTGATGTCTGGCGGGTTGATGTTAGCCTTGTTTGTAGCTCCACTTGTACGACCATTTGCTGCAAGTGCTCACCGCGTACCATTTGGTGACCCTGCAGCTCCGTGGAGTTCCTACGTAGTAATTGGACTCATCTACGTCATAGCAATGCGCATCACATGGGTAACCACAGTCGTCACAACACGCACACAGCGCGATGCGTGGGAAAAGGAGTCTGACAGGTCGATCCTATACACTCCACCCTATCAACTCTTAGACCGTACGCTCCCCACATCTCGCGTCGATCAATTGTGGATTCGGATCACGAGCAACGGAACAATATCCCTCTTCAACGAACGTCCCACCACAACTCGTGCATCTGGGGCAACCCGAAAAGGGCATCTGCGCATCGTACGAACGAACACAGGCGACTCTGATTCGCCGTGATCCAACAACACTCCGACATACATCTGCCGCTTCTGGGAATTCCCTGAGCGGCAGCGCTGTTATTATGTGTCATATTGTAGCATTCATGACGATGTGTTAGGGTGCAAACGACTCTGACACAGCCGTCAGAATGAGGAGAATTCATGGAAGACACCGATCCTCAGATCGTTGCTGACCACCTCGTGGCAAGCAACAACTTCGGCAAGGCAACGTACGACAGGACGTTGCGCTACGCAGACGGATACGAAGAGGTACACCAAGTCACATCGATCGGACCGTCTGTCACCATCTTCGGGATGGTGGAAGATGACCCCGACAGCGTGATCAAGGTGATCATCGTGAAGGAGTACAAGGAAGGAATCGGCCGTCGGCATCTCGCATGCCCTGGAGCACGCATCAGCACCATAGAAGATGCAATCGACGCCGCGACACGACGCCTGCTCCAAGAGACCGGGTACGCACCTCGCCCACCATCGCCGCACCACCCCGCAGCCATTCCACTGGGCAAAGGTCCGTACATGGCTCGCAGCGCAATCGACGAAGTCGACATCGTCATTCTGCGCAACTGCCACAAAGTTGCAGAACCGCAGCTCCGGCCGAGAGAATCCGTCATGGTGTTCCATTACGACCTCGTGACGCTACTCAACCTCATACGCTGCAACGAAATCTCTGACGTGCACGCAGGCAACGCAACGCTTCGCGCATTGCTACACCTCGGATGGTTCACACTGCAACTGCCGAGCAAGTGACGCCCTGCACACGCGTAACAGCAAACCGACAACACGAACGCCCACATCCAGACGGAGGTGGGCGTCGTCATTTCTATATTGTCTTACGACTCTAATTCGCGTTCTAGCTCCTCGAGCAACTTGCGAGCTTTGCGACTCACGCGCTTGGGGACATTTACCTCTACTCGGACGAAGAGATCACCGCGCCCTGCAACACCTTTACCACGAACACGGAACGTGGTGCCTGATTGTGTGGCGTCTGGGATTTTGAGCTTCACTTCTTCATCTACGATTTGGATCTGCGCTGTTGTGCCGTTGACGAGTGACGAGAATGGGAGAAAGTACGTGACGTGGAGATCCATGCCATCACGTGTAATGCGCTCGTCGCGCTCGACGTGGATACGAACGTAGAGATCTCCTGCAGCACCGTGCTGTGTCGATGCTTCGCCTTTGCCAGTGAACCTCATGGTGTCGCCATTATTGACGCCACCTGGAATCTTCACAGTAATCTCTGTCTCTTTGCGCTCGACACCTGTGCCGCGACAGGTGTGACACTTCTTCTCGGGAATGCGACCAGAACCATGACAATCAGTACACGTTGCTCGTGTTTGCATTGCACCGAGAATCGTGCGCTGCACCTGTGTGATCTGACCAGAACCGCTACACGTCTTACATGTCACCACAGATGATCCTGGCTCAGCACCAGAACCACTACACGTGTCGCATGACTCTCCTTTGCGCAATCGGATCACACGCTCGAGCCCACGAATAGACTCAGCAAATGTGAGCGTGACGTCCACTGCAATATCATCACCTCGCGCAGGTCCACGCTGACGACCGCCGCCGAAGAAATCACCAAAGCCACCAAACATCTCACCCAGATCTTCGAAGTTCACGTTAAATCCTCCAGGTCCTCCGCCGAAGCCACCAAATCCCCCTGCACCACCTGGCGCCGAACCATCAAAAGCACCTGATCCAAACTGATCATATTGCGCCCGCTTCTGCTTGTCGGAGAGCACTTGGTACGCTTCGTTGATTTCCTTGAACTTATCCTCAGAACCACCCTGCTTGTCGGGGTGGTACTGATGTGCGAGTCGGCGGTAGGCTTTTTTGAGCTCGTCTTCAGACGCACTCTTGTCTACGCCGAGTGTTTTGTAGAAGTCTTTGCTCATTTATTTCTGGTCGTTCACGACTTCACCTTCGATTGGACCTTCGTCCTTCTTTGGCTCGTTGGTGTTGCTTGATGCATCAGCTCCTGGTTGAGCTGCACCGGATTTTTGCTCGTGCTGATACATTGCGGCACCGACTTTTTGCGCTGCATCGGAGAGCGCGTCGCCTGCTGCCTTGATCTCTTCGAGATTGTCGCCGTCTTTGACGTTCTTCACGGCCTGGATCTTGTCGAGGACTGACTGGCGATCAGCTTCGACGATCTCAATCTTCTTCTCTGCTGCTTCCTTGAGCATCTTCTCCGAAGTATAAATCAACGTGTCAGCAATGTTGCGAACTTCGATGAGCTCACGCTTCTTCTTGTCTGCTTCGGCATTGGTCTCGCCTTCGCGCTTCATGCGTTCGATTTCTTCCTTCGAGAGACCGCTGGATGCCTCAATGCGCACCGACTGCTCCTTGCCTGTTGCTTTGTCCTTCGCGCGCACCTGGAGAATTCCGTTGGCGTCGATGTCAAAGACTACTTCAACCTGTGGAGTGCCACGTGGTGCTGGTGGAATACCATCGAGGATGAATTTGCCGAGTGTCTTGTTGTCTGCTGCCATTTCACGCTCACCTTGCACCACATGAATCTCTACTGATGGCTGACTATCTGCTGCGGTGGAGAATACCTGCGCTTTGCTCGTTGGAATCGTGGTATTGCGCTCGATGAGCTTGGTCATCACGCCGCCGAGTGTCTCGATGCCAAGAGAGAGTGGAGTGACATCAAGGAGCAAAATATCCTTGCCCAAATCACCCTGCAACTGTCCTGCCTGAATCGCAGCACCAACTGCAACCACTTCATCTGGATTCACACCCATGTGCGGCTTCTTGCCGAAGAACTGCTCTACGATCTTTTGCACAAGCGGCATGCGAGTCATTCCACCAACGAGTACTACTTCATGGAGATCGCTATTGGTGAGTTTGGCATCTGCAAGCGCTTTGCGGCATGGCTCGAGTGATTTCTCTACAAGATCCTGCACAAGATCTTCGAGTTTTGCACGCGAGAGCTTCAATACCAAATGCTTTGGACCTGACGCATCGCTCGTGATAAACGGCTGATTGATTTCGGACTCTTGTGATGTGGAGAGCTCGATCTTCGCCTTCTCCGCAGCTTCCTTGATGCGCTGAAGTGCGAGTGGATCACGAGAGAGATCAATCCCTTGATCCTTCTTGAACTCTGTGAGAATCCACTCGATGATGCGCTGGTCGAAGTCATCACCACCCAAGTGCGTATCACCGTTGGTTGCCTTCACTTCTACGGTGTTCTGATTGGACTCTGCGTCGTGCGCAACTTCAAGAATCGACACATCAAATGTACCACCACCAAGGTCATACACTGCGATCTTCTGATCCTTCGTCTTGTCGAATCCGTATGCAAACGCTGCTGCTGTTGGCTCGTTGATAACGCGCAACACCTTGAGTCCGGCGATTTCGCCTGCATCCTTGGTTGCCTGGCGCTGTGTGTTGTCGAAATATGCTGGAACCGTGATTACTGCTTCGGTAATCTTCTCGCCGAGACGCTCTTCAGCATCTGCTTTGAGCTTCGCAAGAATCATTGCGGAGATTTCTTGTGGTGTGTACTCCTTGTCACCGAGCACTGCCTTCACGCCATCTCCAGCCTTCACGATCTTGTATGGCATGTTCTTGATTGCACGCTGCACTTCTACATCTTCGTATCGACGACCAATGAGACGCTTGATCGAGTAGAGTGTGTGCTCTGGGTTAGTCACAGACTGACGCTTCGCGAGCAATCCTACTTGGCGCTCCCCTGTCTTTGTGACAGCAACAACCGAAGGTGTGGTGCGCGCACCTTCGCGATTTTCAATAATTTTTGGGCTACCACCCTCCATGATCGCAACTGCGGAGTTGGTAGTACCGAGGTCAATACCGAGAATTTTTGCCATACTAGTTTTTCTTAATTTCTACTTCGATTGTCTTAGTTTTTTTGTCGTCCATCTTGGGAGCAGTGATCTTGAGAACACCATTTTCGTATTCTGCTTTTACTGCTTCGGCGTCTACCTTGCCTGGCAAGTGGAGTGCGCGGCTGAATGATCCCGAACGAACTTCCTTGCGATAGTAGTTCTTCTCATCAACCTCGCGTTCGCGACGCGTCTCACCACTGATGATGAGCATATCGCCCTCCACGCGAACTGACACATCCTTGGGCTCAATACCCGCAAGTGGAGTCTCGACGACCACCGCATCCTTCGTCTCATACATATCGACTGCTGGAATGAAGCTGCGTCCGCCAGCTGTTGCTGGCAAAAACGTGTTCATGAGTTCATCCATCTCCTGGAACGGATCAATGCGTGGCGACCATTTGATAAGTGACATATGAGATTGGTTAGGAATTATGTGGTTTGCTTCACAACCATGACCTTGGCAACACGTACGACGGTCTCGCCAATGCGGTACCCAGGCTGCACGCACCGTGCGATCGTATCCTCTGCCGCACCTTCCTTGGGCTCGCTTCCAATGACTTCGTGGAGTCGAGTGTCGACAGCGCCTGTGCATGGAATCTCTTCGAGTCCCAATTCTCGCAACGCCGCAGCGAACTGATTCTTGATGTGCTCGATCCCTGTGATCCACTGCTGCACTTGCTCGGGAGACTCGCTCGGCGCATGCGCAAATGCCATCAGGAAATTATCATAGACTGGGAGAAACGTTGCAGCAGCAGTGTAGATACTACTCACGCGCATTTGCGAACGCTCGCGCAAGAGATCTTTTTGGAGATTCTCGTAATCTGCAACTGCTCGCTTCCATTGTGCGAGATAGGACTCGCACTGATGCGGCACTGATTCTGCCGCAGCGTCATTTGAAATGTCTTTGTGATCTTCCATAGTGTTATGCAATACAATGTGTTTCGAGATAGGTCTTGGCTGCACGCATGGCGCCGATGGATGTGTTGTAATCCATACGCATCGGTCCGATGATTCCCATGAGACTCTTCGTGTTCCCTTCCCACGCAAATGGGACGAACATGATGGTGCACGAGTCACCAAACGGATTGCCTGGGCCAATATGCATATGCATATCCTTGTCCCCGATGAGACGGTAGAGATCTGGCGCAATGTCATCAAATCGATCGAGCAACGCCGTAACATTTTGCACCGTGCCCATTTCTGCAAATTCAGGTTGACTGAATAAGTGCGTGAGACCGGTGTAGTATGTCTGCTCTCGCGAGAGCACAAGGAACACAGCAGCATTGAGCGCTTCTGCCTGTTGCTTTGCAATATGTTTGATGGCGCGCGCGATATCTGTTACATCTGGCTGCTCAGACAATGCTGCAAAGAACGATTCAGGAACGGTTGGCTGCAGGAAATGCTCGACATACTTGCGGTATGCACGCGCAGTAGGAATGCGACCCGCACTCGTATGCGGCGAGATCACATAGCCTTCTTCTTCCAACTCCTTGAGGTCATTGCGCACCGTTGCTGAGCTTACCGAAAGGTCGAGGAACGTAAGGAGCGCCTGGGAGCCAACTGGCTCAGCAGACGTAACGTACAAATCCACGATTCCTTTGAGTAATTCCTCTTTGCGGTCTGGCATAGGGCTTGCCCCCAATATAACGCAAGATTAGCACTCATGTCAAGAGAGTGCTAATCACTAAGAAATCCGCGGATTTAGAAGAGAAAAAGCCAAGCAATCACCCCTGCCAATGCCAGGCGATACCAGATAAAAATCGAGAGACTCTGCTTTGCGAGCACGCGCATCAACCACCGAATTACGGCGTACCCGACTACGAACGCGGTCGCGAGACCTACGAGCACTGGAGTAGCAAGGAGGGCTTGCGCTCCAGACTCCTGCGCCACCTGAACTGCCTTCAATGATCCCGCGCCGAGAAACGCTGGAATACCGAGCAAAAATGCAGTGCGCGCAGCCATGCGTGCGTCAGCTCCCATGCGGATCGCTGCAGCCATCGTGATGCCCGAACGTGACACACCTGGGAATAGCGCCATTGCCTGCGCCAATCCAATCCACAACCATTGCTCCAGTCTCCACCGCTCCACTTTCCCGAACCGCTGCGCGCGCAATCGCAGATGCGCCATAATGAGCGCGAGTGTTCCCACCGCACTTCCCACAAGCACCATCACCGGTGTACGTGTGAACTGTTCAATCACATCATCGAAGAGCAATCCCACAATGACTACAGGAATCGTACCCAATATCATCCCCCACGCTGTGGTCGACTCCTGCGGATATTTGCGAGGATTGAAAAACCCTCGAATAATTTCAAGGAGATCATTCCAAAAATACACAACAATGGCGAGCAGCGTACCAAGGTGCAACATGGCATCAAACGCCAACCCCATGTCACTCCACCCCAACACACGCGGAACCAAAATCAAATGCCCTGAGCTAGAGATTGGCAAAAACTCAGTGATTCCTTGAACAGCACCCAGGACTAACGCTTGTACTGCTTCCATATTCTAGAGTTGACTCGTATCACGTCGCACGAGTGCTCCTGTGATCCACGCTGCAGTCACACGCACACGATTCCACCATCCTGAGAGCTGTTGCAAAAATACAATGCGACGAATGATCCACAAGAATCGACCAGAATACGTGCGATTGCCTATCTCACCTACAGCAAACCAATCACCAATTGGCATGATGTACCCACGCTGCGTAAACGCAACAGATTCCATCGGAGATTGCTTGCGTCCCAGCACGCGCAAGAGATTGCGTGCAACAATAGGTGCAAGTGTTGCTGCTGCCTGCGCTGTTTGTGGAACAAATGGAACACCGTCCTCCTTGCCGTCTAGCGCCGCAGCATCACCCAACACAAATACATTTGAATGCCCTGGCAGGTGTAGTTGTGGTGTAATGCGAACCTGGCCTGCTGCTGTGAGGAATGTGTCAGCCAGCTTGCCCTTCATCACCGATTGCACGCCACTGCTCCAAATAGGAGTCTGCGTGAGAATGCGCTCGCCCGTTGTGAGCGTGACACTATCCTCATCAATAGCAGCTGCTCCGGTGTCGAGAAGGACTCGCACACCCAATTGTTGTAGTCGCCGAAGTGCTATAGCAGATGTTGCTTCACCAAATTGTGGCAACAATCGCGGTCCACGCTGTACCACAGTGATTCCAATTTCTTCGAGTCGAATCGATCCATATAATCCACACAACTCATGCTGTGTGAGATCAGCGATCTGCCCTGCGAGCTCCACGCCAGTTGGGCCGCCACCAATAATGACGAATTGCAATTGTGCACGCCGCGCAGTAACACGCGTCTCTGTCGACGCCTTCTCGAATTGCTCGAGTAATCGATTGCGTAGCCGCACCGCATCGGTAAGTGTCTTGAGTGGGAATGCGTTTTTCTCTGCTCCAGGAACACCGAACCACTGCACTTTTGAGCCCAATGCTACAACGAGTACATCATACGAGAGCGTACGCTCTTCGCCATGCGCTGCATAGCTCACCTTCTTTTTTGCTGGATCCACAGCCGTCACTTCTGCTTGCAAGAAGGTATCTGAGGCGCACGAGCTCATAATTTCGCGCAGCGGCTGCACAATATGCGAGCGCTCGACGCTTCCTGTTGCCACCTCGTGCAACATCGGCGTGAAGGTGAAGAAATTGTTGCGATCAATAACAGTAATGCGCATCGCGGTATCATGTCGAGCATGATGCAACGCGCGATACACACCCACACCAGCAAATCCGCCACCAAGAATTACAATATGTTTTGCCATAAGACTACAAGCTGCGAGCAATACCAGCAATGGTCAACACCGCTGCAATGGCAAATACAAGTACGACAAGTGACACACTCCACGAACCAAATCGATGATACATACGCGCCCCACCACGCGAGTGCAACGCACGCACATACGCAATACAAATAAGCACCGCATTCATGCTCCCAAATACCGCACCAGCCACACTCATCGCAAGGATGAAGTCACGCACTCCAACGCCAATAATCGCAATAGGAATGCCAACAGTACACGCGACAGCAATCACCTTGCGATAATGCAAATCCCACTCCAGTGCGCGGCGCATCGCATACGCCATGGTGCACAAGGCGCCCAACATAGCCGTAAGCGCAAACAAATTACCAAAAATATGCGCGATTGGCCCAAGATATAATCCAATGCCATGCGTAGCAACCGCGGGAGTTGCCGCACCCATCACACACACCATGGTCCATGCAAAAATCAAATAGAGCACGATGGAAATACTCGAAGCCCACAGGACAGACTTGCGCAAAATGCGCGGATGACGTGGCACAATCTCTTCGGCCGTTGCAATGGACGAGAGTCCCATGAATGCAAAGAGAATCACGCCGTATGGCATGAAGAAATTACGCCACGACGCCTGCAGAACTGGCGTGTAATTAATATGCGGAACGCTGAGCAAGAGCAACAGGAAAATCGCGAGGAAAATCAATGTCACGAACACACCATCGAGGCGTGCCAGGACTCGCGCCCCGCGCACCACCACAAACGTCATGAGCAACCACGCAATCCCCATCCACAGTTGTGGCGAGCTGTACGGAATTACCTGATGAAAAAGAAGATCTGCAGTCGTACCAATACCAAGCAAGTACGCAACCATGGCACATACACCTGTGGCCGCCATACTCCAACCCACAAGTCTTCCTGCAGAAGGTCCAACGTACCGTCCAACTAATCCACCAATCTGCATTGGCTCTGGAGTGATGAGAACAAGCTCACACACCATGAGATGGAGCACCAACACAATGAGTCCCAACCCGAGGACATAGAGCAGGCCCGTCGTGAGACCAACTGCCGCGACAACGTATGGAATACCAAGGACACCAGCGCCGATAATAGCGCCAAGAATCACCATGGTACTTGCAAAAAATCGATGTGGTGGAGTTGAAGGGGCTGAAGGCACACGCAAACAAGGTTACACACCAATGAGAGATCCTTTGAAATCGCGATAGTAGAACTTGGAGTACTTATCGAGGCGACCGTTGATCGTAGACTTCGTCGAATAACTTGGTTTCTTGTCCACCTTCACTACAAACTTGTCCTGGAATCCATTGTCTGCAAAACCATTGGAACCAAATGGATACAAATCGCCACTTTCTACATACCAACGAACGCCATTTGCCTCCACAACAACACCGTCTGGAACCACGCTGAACTCGCCATACTCGCTACTGTTCACCGTGTACGCTGAGAAAAACGCATCTGGGAGATCGACTACGCGGCTGGCCCAATTCTTGCCGAAGTGTTTGATCGCTGCTGCCTCGCTCTTGAGCGGACGCAGCACACCACCTGGCGTTACAACATATACGCGTGGGATCGTAGGTGACTTCACCAAGTACGTTCCAGGGCGAACGAGCATTGGCATGCCCAATGGAATCTGCGACATCGTGTCCATTGAGACAACTTTTACGTTGTAGAAATTCGCAAACCAGGAATCGTACACCTTGAACATTGGAAATGCGTGACGCTTGCCATCAGATCCAAAGTAATAGACTGTCTGATCATGCGTTGTCTCCTTGTTGCTGTCATCTGGGAGCTTGATGAGATCTCCTGCGGACAACCCAGTGACATTGAGAATTGGATAGACCGAATTTGGATATCCAATGGTAATCACGTCGCTCACATAACTAGACTCAACAAGTGATGATGAGCGGAACTGCACGTACACTGATCGCTGACCAGATCCACCAACAATGTTCCAAGCCACTGCTGTCTTGTATGGAATCCAGTTGGAGCCCTCCATAGAAGAATTGTTGCTAATGCGCATTTCTGCTGCATTGGTTGCCTTGATGGCGAGTGTCACAAGAGTACTGGTGGTGAAGTCATTGCCTTTATCAATCACTACACTCATTGACGATGGCTCCTTGGCAGCAGAGTCGAAAAGAATCGTGTCACATTCGGTTGTAGAAGTCTTCACCGAGTTACGAAATCGAACACACACCGTCTTTGTCCCCTTGCCTGAAGTGAGAGTCCATGTTTTGCTCGACGAGTAATCAATCCAGGTTGCGCTGCTGAGGTTGCTGCTGTTGGCAATTTGCATTTGCGTGGCGTTGCCTGCGTACAAATCCAACGTAACAGACTGTGTCTTCGTGTAATTTGCCTGATTGTTGATGCGAACAGACGGATACGAAATATCACCTGGCGTCTGCGGTGTCGGTTCTGGTGTCTGCTGTTTTGGTTGCTCGGTTACTGGTGGGGTTGTTGTTACTGGCGCTGGTGTCGTCACCACAAGTGGCAACCCGATAAGTACTGGATACCGATCTGTGCTATTAGCAGAGATTGTACCAGCAACTACTCCATTTCCTGCGGAATCTTTGAGTACGCTATTAGGAGAGATTACAAACTTGAGCCTTGTACCAGCATTCCCCGCTGACGCAGATTCTGCAAATCGAATGATCGCACGTGCGCCAAAGTTATCTGAAAAATTCGTGATGGACAAATAATTACCGCTTTGCTCCTCCATCACACGGAAGATCACGAGCGCTTGGGACAATGTGAGTGTGCCGATGCCAACGTTCTCCGTAAAGGTAATCTCAGCCTGATCGTATGTACCATTGAGATTCGTGTCAGAAAGCACTGCAGATTTGACGCGTGGCACTGCGAGATCTTGAATCGCAGCGTCCGTGAACCCAGATGCGCTCACACCTTGCGCACTGCGCACGCTGCTGCCACTTCGCAATGAGAGTATTGGCTCTACACCATGACTGGTTGCGCTGTTGCCAGTCCCCTCATACCCATCTACCTCCAATGTCACATCACTTCCACTCACACCAACAACACGATTCAATCGAAGGCCAGTCCACGTTCCTGCATTCAATGTCCAATCAGACAAAACCTGAGCAGTTGTCGTACTAAGCGTCGTGTTGAATGTAACAATAATGCGATCTACCGAACCATCCCCTGCCGCAGGAACCATGTCGTACATTTTGATACCCACTACTCGAGGACCTGCTACTACCGTTTGTGTTGTTCCTGCCAGCACCAATGATCGAGAAACAATCACTCCAGTGCTTGCAGTCTTTGGCTGTACGAGAAGATGTGGTTGCTCTGTGGTTGGCGATCCAGTGTATCGAAGTGAGAGCCCGCTCACGGTGAGCAAACCACCTTCTCCACACGTAGGAAGACTGGTTGGCTCAAATGCAAAACCATCAGCATTCACTGTGACTGCACGAGTCGAAGCATCGCCACCAGACCAACTACCTGTGAACGTAAATGTTGCTTGACCAACAAATGATAATCCAGGAATCTGGTTACTCACACTGAGCTTGAAGCCTGATGCGATTTCATTTGCAGCCACGCACTGAATCGTGAGATCTCCGTACGAAACTGGCGACGATCCCACAGTCAATGAACCCGAATTCACGCTCGTGGTTCTCACTGCAGCATCAGCTGGTGCTATCAAGAAGAGTGAGAACGCAACCGCACCAAGAAGTGAACCAACTGATGTGCGTTTGAACATACGAATTCGGGTTAGGTGCTATGGATTGGAAGTGTACTAGTAGTTGAGACAGCGCGTAGCAGGAGACGATGTTCCTGCTGGGAACTGCAACGCCTTCGAAGAGACAAATGACGAGAGAGTGCGCGTTGGTGAAATACAGAGCACATCATTCACAGATGCGTCCAACACGTCATACGTGACATAGAAGTCCTTCGTGCCAACCAATTGGATAGGCGAAGTGAATGGCGAGCCAACCGTCAGCGTGTACAATCCGAGCTTGTCATCCATTCTCCATGTCTTGGCATTCAGCACTTTTTGGTACACGAGATTGAAAGAACTAATGCTATCTTTGTAGATCTTGAGCTCACGATCACCCTGTGGGGCAAACGACGCATTCAAGTTCATTGGCAGACCCTTGAGATTTACGACTGTTGACGAACTGCTATTGCTCACACGAAGAATTGCAATAGTCTTGTCATCCCCCATGTTCGCTGAGCCAGCTGGAGATGCGCTGCTCCAGACCATGTTCACAGTAACAAGAGATTCTGCTGCGCTTTTCACCACTACCGCAGGCGATGGCACCTTGTTCCCTAGGTCCTTACCATCCACAATTACTTTCACGGTCTTACCAGCGTTGTCCACTACCTTGAGATCTGTCGCAAGTACGTACGGCGTGAAGGAACACCCTTCGAGAAGCTGCACGAGCTGCTGATTCGTCACTGCAGCCGATGCCATGAGTACGAGAGAGGACGACTTCCCTGCTTGCAATGTGTGTGTTCCTGTGAAATCCCACCAAACACCGTTTTGCTCTTTTGCAGTTGGGAGCTTGTTGCCAAACTGCACACCACCAGTCTCTGTCATTGCCATGAGTGAGAAGCTAACAAGCCCACAGGCATTTACTGTTGCAGGATTTTTTTCTGCCAACTTAAGAGCAGCTCCATTGACTTTCTTTGCTTCTACGCGAATACCAATGCGCTTCAAGGTAATCGGCTGTTGGCCATAGTTGTTCAACCCAAATGCTGCAACACGGTAGCCTCCGTTGGTTGCAACGACAAATGGCGTCTTCGAGAGATCAACAGGACCTCCGGCCATGTTCGACATGGTGAGGGCTGCTACTGGAATTCCGGATAGATCACGAGATGGCGTGGTCGTTGCTACTGTGCTTGTAGCATAACCACCTCGAGCGTTGCCATATGCCGCACGTACGTCACCATACGCTGCACGAGAATTCATGGGACGAAACTGTGCAAGATCGCGAACATTTCGTTCGCTCGAAACGCCTGCAGCTGCTGCTGCAACGCCGACAAGGGCCAAGAAGCCGACAAGCGTGCCTGCTCCCATGCGGCGCATGGAGTGTTCAGGAGTGTGCTTGTGTGCATGATTTCTCATACGTGAGTTGGGATGGTGAGATCGCATAAAAAGAACGCGAGTGAATAATTGAGACTAGAGAACACTGTCGAGAATCTGTTTGATCTGACTTGCTGGAAGCGCGCCAGAGAACGGAATCTTTTGGCCATCTGGAGTGAGCACGATCGTGTGCGGCGTACCCTGTACACCAGCGGCATCACCCGATGCTGCGTCTTCTGTAACCATTGCAGCCTTCGAACCACTGTCGAGACACTTGTTGAATGCCGCAACATTCACACCTACGTGCTGTGCGATCTTCGGCAATTCTGCCAAATCAAGACCATTATTAGCAGGAGTTACTTCAAAAACGCGATCGATATACTTCCAGAACGCTGTGCTTCCACCGAGCTCTCCAGCACATTCTGCAGCCTCAGCTTCTTTTGGAGCCTTTGGGTGAATTGATGTGAGTGGATAGTGGCGATAGACCCACAATACGTTGTCCGCGTACTTCTTGTCTGCAAACACTTCACGCAATGAATTGTGGAACTGTTTGCAAAATGGGCACTCAAGATCTGAGTACTCAATCAATGTAATCTTCGCATTTTTGTTACCACGGACATAATCTCCGTCAGTAACAGGCGCTACGGTGATTTCTGCTGCTGGCTGTGTGCCAGGATCAACCACAGATGGCGCTGCTGCGTGTTGTGCACCAGCATTGGAACTTGCTCCAACGCCACGCGTAAGTACTACTGCGAGCAAGATGAAAAAGCCAATCGTACAAAGAACGAGAAAACCACCAACGAAGCCAAGCATGGCGCTTCGTTTGTCGAGACCCATCGGATTCTCCGGCATAAAAAAGGAAAACATTAATGACGGGTACAGTATACAATACCAAGGGGGTAAGTTCCTAATGGGTTGTGGATTACTCCTGACGAAGTGCTTCGATCGGACTCAAATTCGCGGCACGGCGAGCTGGATACAAGCCGAATACCAATCCAATCACTGCCGAAAATCCTACGGCGATAAAAATAGAAGAAATTGAGACAGAATACACCCACGCAAGTCCGAACGACGTTGCTGCTGCGTAGATTCCATACGCCAACACCGCGCCTCCTGCTACACCAAGCAACCCACCGCCGACAGTAACAAGTACTGCCTCAGCAAGAAATTGAAAGAGAATGGTGCGTCGCGGAGCGCCGAGCGCCTTGCGCAGTCCGATTTCGAACGTGCGTTCAGCTACGGTCACATACATAATGTTCATAATACCCACACCACCTACCACGAGCGAGATGCCAATGAGCGCCATCAGCAAAATCGTGATTCCACCTGTTACGGTCGTGAGGATTGAGGCTGCTTCGGCCGTAGTATTCACAGTAAAATCATCACGCGATGGATCTTCGATCGAGTGATTCTCACGCAAGAGTGATTGCAAGTCTTCCTTGGTTGTTGCAGCGTCATCTGCATCCTTCATTCGCGCAATAATCATCATGAAATAGTCAGTACCAAGCAACTTCTTTTGCATGGTTCGTGTAGGAATGATAATGACATCATCCATATCAATGAAGAACGCCGCACCACGAGGCGCCGTAACACCAATCACACGAAACGGCTTGCCACGAATGGAAATAAGCGCGCCCACCGCATCCTGATCACCAAAAAGCTTTTCTTTTGCAGTAGAACCGAGCACGGCGACTTCTTGGATAGACAACTCTTCTTCACGTGTGAAAAATCGACCTTCGGTGAACTCGAGTCGATCAATATCCACCGAGCTATACCCGTAACCACTGAGCATTACTTTCTTGAGTTGTCCTTGATAACTCACGGCTTCTTGGCCATTCACGAGTCCGTAGGCCGCGAGAATATTCGGGTGCTTGCGCACCGTCTCGAGATCTCGATCTTTGAGTGTTGTAATGACGATTCCAGATGCCTGTCCCCCGCCATTATCTGTCCCATTGGCACTTGTGCTCGGAATACGCGTCTCGATACTGAGCGTGTCACTCCCAAAGACGTCGAGCTGCCCCAACACCATACGCTCCAATCCCGCACCTGCGGCAAAAATAGTCACAACAGCACCAACACCAATACTCATCGCAAGCATCGTGAGAATACTTCGCGTGCGTTGGCGACGCAGAGAGTCGAATGCCTGGCGAATCAATGCAGTCCACAATCCATTATTCATATCGGAGTGCTTCAATAGGATTGAGTTTGCTCGCGCGTCGCGCTGGAATGATGCCGAAGATCAGTCCGATCGCAATCGAAACCACACACCCGAGCACAATAGACCCTGGTGTAATCACCGTGTCCCAAGAATATCCGAGATAGCGTGCAACAAATCCTACAGAAGCCGAGATAATCGCGCCTCCGATGATACCAATAATACCACCCGTGAGTGTGATACACGCTGTCTCAACAAGGAACTGGAACGTAATCGTTCGCGACGTTGCACCAATCGCCTTACGCAATCCAATTTCTCTCGTACGCTCCTGCACTGCAGCCAACATGATATTCATAATTCCAATTCCTCCGACGATCAGTGAGATTGCTGCGATGGCCGCAAGGAAAAATCGCAATGCATCAGTAATCGACGTGAGTGCATCCAGCGCCTGCGTCGTCGCACGCACCGAGAAATCATCCTCTTCAGGATCATCAATCCCATGGCGATCTCGCAAAATTGCCTCAATCTCGCCAATGGACGACTCCACTGTCTCTGCATCCCGGATCTTGATGCGCATGAAGTTGATATGATTCATGCCTAACAACAATTTTTGCGCAGTGGTCACCGGAACAAAAATTTGGTTATCCTGATTCTGGAACGTTACCGTTCCTCGCTCCTCTACCACGCCAATAATCTCAAAATTAGTTCGCTTGATCTTCAGTGTCTCACCGATAGGATCCTCATCAGGAAACAACTCCTTCGCCACTTCTGATCCCAACACGACCACACGCGCCATTGCGCGCTCCTCATCTTCTGTGAAATAGCGCCCACGTTCAATCGTCACGTCCTCGACATTTGTATACGACGCAGACGTTCCCACAAATGAGGTGTCCTTCTCCACATCCCCAATACTCACCCGATCAATCCCCTTCACGTAGGATGACACAGCCTCAATAGGCTCATACCCCGAAGTTGCAATCGCGCGTGCGTCAGCATCAGTGAGCGTCGTGATCACAATGCCAAATGCTGATGCTGGTGGACCATCTTCCTCAGATTTGCCAGGCAACACGCCGACGAGATTACTCCCCATTCCTGTGATTTGATCCAGAATGAGACTCTGCGCACCTGCACCAACAGACATGATGACGATTACTGACAAGACGCCAATAATGATACCCATCATCGTGAGGAAGGACCGCATTTTGTTGCGGGTCAACATCTGCCACACATTCTTGACGTACTCAAGAATTGGCATATTATTTCTTGAGCTCAGACGTCGCGTGCGCAATGATACGATTCTTCACCTGTTCATCATTGGTGATAACGCCATCGCGAATGGTGAGGATGCGCTTCGCGTGCTCCGCAGTATGACGTTCGTGGGTCACGAGAATGATGGTGTGACCTGATGCGTTGAGATCTTGGACGATTTTCATCACTTGCAGACCCGAGCGAGAATCGAGGTTACCTGTTGGCTCGTCAGCGAAGATCACTTCTGGATTATTAATGAGCGCTCGAGCGATTGCCACACGCTGCTTCTCACCACCAGAGAGTTTGCTCGGCGTGTTACCCAATCGATGGGACAAACCTACAGAGTCGAGCATTGCTGCAGCACGACGCTCACGATCCTTGGCGCTCACGTTGGCGTAGAGCAGTGGCATCGCCACATTCTCAAGCGCGGTTGCACGTGGCAACAGATTAAATGCCTGGAACACGAAGCCAACCTTGCGATTGCGCATGGCTGCAAGCTGATCTTCTTCTAATTTGCTCACATCATCACCTTCGAAGAGATACTGACCGGAGCTCGGCGTATCGAGAAATCCGAGAATGTGCATGAGTGTGGACTTGCCCGACCCCGACGGTCCCATGATCGACACAAAATCGCCTTTTTGGATCGTGAAATTCACACCATGCAACACCGGCGTCTCAACCTCTTCATTTACATATACTTTTGCGAGGTCTCGTACTTCGATGAGCGGATGTTGCATAGAGATTACTTTTTGACCGAGAGGATTACTTCTTGGCCTTCAGTCAGTCCTGTGATGATTTCGGTGCGACCTTCATCTGCGCGCATGCCTACCTTGATAGTAACTTCCTTTTCTACGCCATTTTCCAGAACACGGACGTATTTGTCGTTGGTCTCATTGTCGCGAGTGCGCACAGCACGTGTTGGAATGGAGAGCGCGTCCTCACGTGTCTCTGTTGTAATATCTACATTCGCAGTCATGCCTGGCTTGATCGGCTCATCAGTATCAGCAATGCGTACACGGACTTGGTAATACACAACGTCCTGTACTTCTGTAGATCCTGGATCAATAGCAATGACGGTTCCAGTGAGCACCTTCTCAGAACCAAATGCGTCGAGCGTAATACGCGCCTTGTCATTGAGAGCCAACTTGGACACATCTGTCTCAGGAATATCTACAGAAATCTCATAGTGAGGCGAGAGGAGCTGCACCATCACATCACTGCTGCTCACAAATTCTCCGCGCTTCTTCGCAATCTTCGTCACTACACCGTCAATTGGTGCGATAATAATTGCCTTATCGCGCGTGGCAACTGCCTGGCTCACTGCTGCGCGAAACGCTGCGACGTCCACTGCGCGAGGGGGTACAGTCTTTGCCAGGTAGTTAGCCTTTGCTTGGGCATAGGCAGCACCACGAATGGCACTATTAGCCTCTGCTGTTGCTCCTGCTTCAATGAGATCGCGCTCAGCTCTACCCAGGGCAATCTGGTAGTTAGCAAGCGCGTTACGACTATCTTCAATTGCCTGTTGTGCACTGATTACTGCTGTGTACTTCGTCGTCACCGCTGTGCGGCTCGCCTCAAGTGTGCTCTTCTTCGCGTCTAATGTGGTCTGCGTGAGCGACCCAACAGGGCGCATTGCTTTCACAAGCTCAATAACGGCGTCCATTAGGGTATTACTGGAGAGCAACGCGGTCTGAGACACTGTAAAACCCACATCGATCGACGCATGCGTGCTCGCGGTGGTGAGTGGCAAGACTGCGGTGCGCGCTGATTGCACCTGAGCCTTCGCTTGTGCATACGCTGCAATAGCTCGCGTCTGCTTCGCAGGTTCTGTAATCTCGACATTTAACTTAAAACTCTCATTCGCAAACGTGTTGTCTACGGCTAGAATATTATCTGCTTGCGTGAGTGTATCACTGAGTGTTCCCAACGTGGATTGTAATGTTGCTACTGCGGCATCATACTTCTGTTCCACAACCGCACTATTATCCCCACCTTCTGCCAACTTCAAATTATTACGCGCAGTCTCTACAGCTGCCACTGCTGCGGCAATGGCTGCATTTCCATCATTTTGCGTCTGTTCCCAGCTTGCATTTGCAGAATCCAACGCCGCTTTGTAATACTGCCGGTCTTGTTCCGTTGCTCCGGCGAGCTTCTGATTGAGATTGGCTGCTGCTTGCGCAACTGCAGCGTTGAGTTCGCCCAAACGAAGTGCCGCAAGACGCTGGCCAGCCTTCACGGTTTGTCCTTCTTTCACCAACACTTCATTAACCGTTCCTGGCATTTCGAACCGAAGCGCGAGATCGTCTACTGAGGCAATTTTGCCCACAGCGCTCACCGTCTGCTGGAGCTCGCCACGTACCACAGGGGTCGTGTCGTACTGCACAGGCGCGTTCTTGGAGCTATACGAGCTATACCCAATACCGCCCACGACAAGAACTGCCGCAAGCGCGAGGTAGAATTTGGTACTTTTGAGAAATGTCCATGTCATAGTCATAGGATAGTATCCTAGCGTATTTTACTGGATTTGACAATGGGTGTCGATTCATCGAAAGTGAAGACACAGGAGGTGCAATCATGCACACAGTCAATGGAGAAATCGGTAGATGGTTCGCACTTTCCGCTCTTGCACTCATTGCATGCACGGGACTGTGCGCACTGACCAACATCAGTGCATCCGGAATTCCCCAGTTCTACCCACGTTCCAACACGGAATACCTCCTCATCGGCGGGATCAGTTGCGTACTATCAGTCCTCATCCACTGGAACGCGCCATCGTGGAAATCAGTCCTCGGCTCGAACCTCGGATTCATCGCCGCATGGCTACTCATGACCTGGGTTGTGCCCTGGTTGCAGCTGAACGACATCACGCTCATGCTCGTGTGCATGAGCAACGCCGCAGTTGTTGCCTGGATTGTATTCCTCTCCAAGCGCGCCTACATCTCATTCGTCCTGCGCATTCGCGTGTAACACGCAATGCGCACCACCCGAGAACCATCGTCCAACTGTGACGATGGTTCGCTCGTTTTGTCCCAAAATAGTAACAACCCGAACACGTGTATACGTATTCGGGTTGTCTGGTGTGCTCGAGCACGTTCAGAACGTCGCTTGCACAGCATGTTCTGCCACGAACTTGAAAAATGGTTGGAAGAAATCGTTGTGCATGCGCCGTGCGAACTCTTCCGCCTCCCCGATCGTTGCGAACTCGCCCATGTGCAGCGCGTACATGATGCAGATGGCCTCGTTGACCATCGCATCTTGCCCTGCGAAGCTGTAGATGTTCCCAGACTTGGCGCCGCGGATCGCACCCGCATAATTGTCCGATGCATCGCGACTTGCGACGCGCGTCGGATTCTGGACCAGAAACTCCGCAAGAGCGCGGGCCTGGTGCTTGTTGGCCACGTGACGCTCTGCCGGCACCGTATTGGCGCTCGGGAAATAAATCACCGACAGCTCCGTCCCTCCACTCCTATTCTTGATGTGGAACGCACCACAGCACATCAGTGGATCGAACATGCTCTGGAACTGCGTGGAGTTGACGCCGAACATGCATGCGACCTGCAGTATCTTGCTCGCAGGAAGCGCCAACTTCTCCGAGAGTTCAGTATCATCGTCATCGAATTGGTACTCTGGTCGATCCATCGAATCCACCTCACTGTTACATGGATTGAGAACACGCAACACCCCTATGTTACGTAGCGGAATCGAATCATATTCGTTGCCGAACGTCAAGAATATCTACGCGCGACTCGCCTGCAGTACAAGAATGGGATGCGTGCCCATCTCGACAGCATCGAACACCACAGCAGTTTGCACCCCCGTAAACCCTGCCGTCACTGCTGCACACGCAAGTGTCTCCTGCGCCACGTGATGAAAAAATATTTTGTGACCCATGCTCCCATCAGCTGCAGTCAGCCATTCATCGCGGACTTCCTCCTCGTCCGCACCAAGGCTTGTGATAATACTGATCACACCACCCGGCTTGAGCGCGCGATACCACCCACTCAGTGTACGCGCAACATCCGCCTTCGGAATATGAATAATAGAAAATGAGGACCAGACTGCATCGAACGTCGCGTCGGCAAAATCTACCGCTCGAATATCCATCGACAGCACAGTCGCCTCTGGCGCTGCTTGGCGTGCCAACGTCAGCATCGTGTCTGAGAAATCAACACCCGTTACATTGTACCCATGTTGCACGAACCAGCGCGTTGCGCGACCAGCACCACACCCAACGTCGAGCACAGCAGCACCTGCCGGGAGCCGCGCCGCGAATTGCTCGAACTGCTGGAGCAGGAATAGAGTGTCACCGTAGCGCGCAGCGTACGAGGCGCCGACAGCGTTGTAGGTAGATTGGACGAACTCAGACTCCTTCATGTTCGTGGGAGTGTCTTTTCAAATCGTAGAATCTCATTACGCATACGATTTGCATCCCACGCCTTTCGTTTGTTCAACATATAATCGTCCATAATGCGGAAGAAATCCAACACTATTTTCACAGCGTAGATGCGCTCGAGGTGTTGTGCGTCTACCGCACGTCCGTAATACGTCTTCAAAAAGAGTTGCTGTTGCATCTTCGTAAGCCGCGAGTCTGCAAAAAAATTACCAATGTCCACTTCAGGAATATCAGATCCACCACCCTCCCAATCAATAAGCCTAATCTTGTCACCAGCCACCAACATATTCTCCTTCTTCAAATCCGCGTGCACGAGACTGAAAGACGTGATTCCATCAAAACAATGCAGCCCACTGAAGTACAAGCCCAGTGATTTCCTCACCCGATTGAATGGTTCAACCACAAGCTCAATACCAGGTAGATCCGTATACTTTTCAATCTGCTTATCCGCACCGTTCGCATACAGATCAAAAATATCGCAAGTATATGGCAGCGCGTCCTTGGGTGGAAATGTGTCTCCAGAACGCCTGAATGTAATGGCATGCAACTTCTTCAGAGTCTTTGCTACAGAAATAATATGCGTATCTGCAAATCGCCGCACAGGCTCCCCTTCTACATAATCCACAATAGTGAAGTGTTGCCCTAGGGGATTTTTTGTGCTCAGATAGTACACCTTTGGTGCAATACTAAGGTGCTCAATTTTCTTGAGGATTTGGAACTCCTGCTTCTTGATCCCCCAATCATTTTTCAGCGAATAGAAGTTCACCCGCGCAACATATTTCTTTTTTCCACCCGTGATCAAATACAGATGCGTTCCTCCACCACTCTTGAAGTACGTGACGGAAAAGTCCTTGCGCAACGTCACACCTGCGATGCGCTTCGATGCCAACAACTTCGAAAGATACGCGATGGTCTGTTGATGTACTGTCTCCATACGATTTTACACAAGAATACCACTTCGATAGCCACGCGCAAAGAACAACAACCGCCTTTGAAGCGGTTGCTGTTCTTTGTTTGGCAGGGGCGGTAGGAATCGAACCTACGCAGAAGGTTTTGGAGACCTTTGTACTACCATTATACGACGCCCCCAGTACTTGAGATCGACTCAAGTATACCAGAATACCACAACGCCGGCAGATGCCGGCGAGCGGAACTACTTTGTTTCCTTGTGTGGGGTGTGCTTCACGCAAAACTTGCAGTGCTTATTTGTAAGCATGCGAGCCTTGATGATCTTCTTGTTCTTGTGGGTGTCATGCGTCACGCGGCTGCATGCGCTGCACTCAAGGTGAATCAAATTGTCTTGTGACATATGTCAGTAATTAACTGGTCTTTCAATACTCTCGGAGCCATCTCCGGGGTTCGAACCCGGGACCTACGGTTTACAAAACCGTTGCTCTACCAGCTGAGCTAAGATGGCGCTGTGGGCAGGGGGGGATTCGAACCCACGAAGGCGTAGCCAGCAGATTTACAGTCTGCCCCGGTTGACCACTTCGGTACCTGCCCATGGAAGTAACGGCGGTATTGTATGCAATTGTCGTATTTTTGTCAAAAGGACCAACTTCCTCAAATTTCCTTAAAAAAAGCTCACCCCACCACCGACGTCTGTCAGTGATGGGGTGTAGCAGTGCCGGACGTCGTACGTCCGTACTGTCAGTCGCCCGATCGCTTCATACGATCGAACGAGTCTGGGTCGTTGTTCCAGGCCTCGAGTGTCTCCTCGAAGGCCCACTGCGTATTGGACCGAAGCGTCGCGAGGTCTCCCTCACAGACGAACCAGTACAATCGCCTCTTCGTATGCGGCCCGCCGCCCTCATAGTCCGGCGTGGTGCTGCTCAACGCCAGTGTCATGATATCCCGCATCTTGCCGGGGAAATCTTTGCGTTGGAGGTGGAGCACCCGAGGTGGGCACTCCTCGGAGCTGCCAGCTGGTCTTGCTTCGAGATACATGGTCAGCCTCCTGTCGCCTTCTTGAACGACTCGGGCTTCGCGTTCCAGCGCTTGAGCTGGGAACGAAGCGCTCGCTCCGTGCAGTCCCAGACGCGTCGCGGCTCGTAGTCGCACACGTACCAGTACATCTGGTCGCTGGGGCTGGCATCTGGATCCGAGTCGGGACTCGAGGAACTCCCCATGACCTCCTGGATCAGCCCCTCGAGATCGTCATTCGGGAAATCCGACGATTCGAGAACGATGACCATCGCAGGGCAGTCCGCGGAGCTGTTGGGCGGTCGATTATCGAGATACATGAGATGCTCCTCATTTGAACAGAACGAATTCCACATCACTCGGGACCCCGAGCTGCGGAAAACAAATATGTATACCACATTTTTAGGCTTTTGTCAAGATGTGCATTGAAAAACAGAAAAATTACAAAAGAAAACACCCCACTCTCTCGAATGGGGTGTTCTGTTAGTCGTGCGACGGCAATCCGCCACATGGACGCTGGAGCGTCCGCCATCGAAGTCCGCTCATTGGATACTCCTCCTGTTAGACGGTGAAGGGATGAATGATGGGAAGCTCTTGCGTTCGCAGCGGCTGGTACATCCGATCCTTGCGCGACGCAGGGCTCTCGGATTGCACGTAGATTGCGTTCGGGTACACTCGTTCGAGCGTTGCGCCCTCGAACGCATATGCTGCGACCTGTCGTTGCGCCGCCTCACGCGTTCCGCCAGGGAACAGGATGTCAGGGAACGCTCGCAGGTGTTGATCTTCTTGATGCACGTGCAGTGCTTGTGCTGACTCACTCGCCCACCGCACTGCGTGCGCGTGAGTCACGTGAAGTGCCGCACGAGATTCGATCGAACTCCACGTCGCAACATCCCAGTTCTCAGGAATCTGTTTGCGTCCCTCCTCGATCATCAGCTCACAGGCTGTTGTACTCTCACTCTGATCACAGCTCCAGCCCCACGTGCGAACCGGCTCACAATCAGGGAGCACCACCAGCATCTGTGCATCGACATGATCACGAATGCGCTGAAGCAACGATTGCATCTGTCCGTACTTGCGACTGCGCAGGAAATACGTTTCGAACAGATCGAGTCGCAGTTCCTCTTTGTCCTTGTACGTTCCCAGGCAGGAGAATGCGATGAACTGCAGCGGTTGGTTCGCATGCAATGCTGCGAGCACTCGCGCAGGCGCGTAGAATGATTCTTGCTCACAGGCCTCGAACAGTTCGAGCACTCGTTGTGCACTCGTACTGAGCGCACGCCTGAGCTGTCGTTCTTCCTTTGTTGATGCCACGTGCCACCTCCTCGGTGCGAGATCAGCTGTGAAGCGTCCTGACCTTCAGGACGCTCGTGCAGCTGACCGCTGCACACGTCATTGATATCCTCCGTTATCAACGCCGTAGAAATACACAATCGGCAACTGCGCATCATACTGCTGTGCAATCAGCGGTTGATACATCGTTGATCGCAGGACTGACGGATTCTCATTCTGGATGAGAATCATTGGCATGAGCGACTTGTACATCCACCGCGCCTGCAACGCATACTCTACGAATTTGCGACGAATCCAATCGCGCAAGACTGTCTCGTCAGGCGCCGTGAGTCCATCGAAATATTTGCCCACAGTGAACTGTGTTCGCAGTGCACGCAACTCCCATTCGCGATCAGTCTCACTCCCCACTCCCCGCGCCAACTCCTGATCGAACTCTTGCTCGAACGTCTGTGCACGCAACTGATTCTGTTCCTGCTCCCAGACATACCAACTCACCACACGCGCACGGAGCGCTGGATATGTTGCTGCAACCCATGCTTCCAACGCATCGCGATACTGTGCCCATCGCGCTGCGAACTGCTCGACTACCGACGCGCGATCAGCCTGGGACAACTCCTGGAACTGCTGCCGATAGATGTAGTACGGATCTGTATTACCAATCATGATCACGACTTCGACTGGATACACCTCGCGTAGCGCCTGCACAATCCTCGTGAGCCGCGGCAAATCTGCTTCCAGATTGTTGCCCGCAGTATCAGTGCGCACGTACATCCACGGCGTGTCGCTGTACATCTCTCGCGCAGTGATCGTTGAACACGTGAACGTCACGAACCGCAGTGGTACACCCGCTTCCACAGCACGCTCTACTGCCTGTTGAACCGCGGCGCGATACGTATCCTCTGCGGCGTCATACACCGCAAGTTTTTCCATGATGTCTCGAATGATTTGTTTTTGCATACTGTAATGAAGAGAAAAAAGAAACACCCCTCTCTTTCGAGAGGGGTGTTGGCGAAATGATGGTCGGAAATCCTACGCATCAAAGCACACCTCTGTCGAAAGAGAAGCGTGTGGATGCGGAGCATGAATTGCAAGTGTAGCGCGCAAGATTTGATTCATACATACCCACCGTAGCGAATCTCAAAAAATCTGTCAAATGAATGAGGTCCTGTCACAGCTGAGCTGCAACAGGACCTTCGTTGTTCACGCCTTCTGCGCTGGGGCAGACTGAGCGTGTGCCGTGAGTCGCGCAGCGACCTCCTCTTGGAGGAGGCGTCGCTGCGTCTCATCAGGTGCCACCGTAGCGATCTGATCGAGTGCTGCCTTGAAGATTCTCGCAACTTCACGCTGACGATGCAGACACTGTTCGAGCTCCTGAATGCGTTGCGCTCGTATCTGCTGTTCCTCGATTCGATACCGAAGCTCCGTTTCCTCCTTCTCGTAATCTGCCCGAACTTGCACGAGCTCTGCTTGGATCGACTCCTCCGAAATAACATAGTACGAGGGCGTCACCGGGGGCTCCTCGTCTTGCACGTCATCTTCCGGAACTCGTTCGCGCCTGACGCATCTGAATAGGCTCGGCGCTTCGCTGTCGATACCCTCTCGCTCTCCTGGAATGTAGTATCGATCGAGATTCAGCAACCCCTCCTCGTCCACCAGCTTGCGCAGGAAGTATTCCACGAAGTCCTCCGAACCATCCCAGCCGAGAACAGCACGAACTTCATCGATGTGCCCAGTGCTCAATGCGAAGTAGTCTCTGTCCTTTGCATTCTCTGTCGCACGTACGAGCACCTCCTCGAGTTGATCGAGAGCCACACCCTCCTTACGTAGACGACCGATGATCACAGCAGCATGACTCGCGCCAGCGTTCTGATCTGTTTCCATTGCGAGGAACGCGTACCATCGGGACGTATCATTGAACTTCAGTCGACGCTGATTACTCTCTTCAGAGTACCTCGTCGACGTCACATCTGCGAGACCGTCTTTGATGAGAAGCGACGCGAATTCTGCTGCTGTGACATGGAGCATGAGCCCCGCATTGAACCACGCCGCATCTTCGATCTCCTGGACCTTGAAACCGCTGCGCCCATAGAACTCCTTGACGACATCGGTGTAGGCCGCCCGACACGCATCGATCTGCGCCTGCGTGAGATTGTCTGCTTTGGATGTTTGAGAACCAGTTGCCATGCTGACCTCCGTTGTGCCGCCCGTCGATGCGCAGCGGCAATGCAGCGTCCTGATTTCGCCATCGCTTGGCGATCGCTCAGGACGAACTTCGAGCAGCGACCCAGCAGGTGTCACTGCGAACTGTTCGAGGAACCGTTCCACGAACAGTTGATGCTGACGGTGTTGAGACCAGTTGAGCGCAGTGCGCAGCACACCTGCTACACTCGCCGTGACCTCGAACCACCCAGACTCATCAGTGGGAATGGTGCGCAATGCAGTTGTGAGGGCTTCACGGAGTGTGAGATCCTCCGAGACTTCCTCGACAGCACTGATACACCTCTCTTCGCCCCAGATTTTGCCCAGTCGCATTGCGATACGGTCTGCAGTGCGGTCATGAGCAACCAACCGGAGCTCGCGCTTGTCGCTCTTCTTGTCAACAGTCGCGTGCGTGAGATCCTCGAGATGCGCATCGCGCACCAACGCATCAATCACATCCGCTGCAGTATTGGGTTTGCCGTGCCCAGTATTAGCTGCGAACCACGGCACACGCTTCACCCGTTCGAGCGTGAACGAACTTGCGCCGTAGAAAGCACTCACGAGCGCCTCGTGTGCGGCTTGCGCGGTTCCTGGTGACAACCCCTGGGAGACAGTCGGGGCACGCACCACAGATACTTCGCTCTTCCGAAATCGTCCACCGCATTCCTTGGGAAGGCGATCGAGATCGAACGCGAACTCACCTGGGATCGTGCTTCCCTTCGCTCGTGGTGGTTTGTCGATACGCAGTGCGCTATGCTTGCGCGCGAGTGCAATCGCAGCGAGCGCAAGACCCTTGTCCGAGACAACTTCAATCGCGCGAGCAAGAGTGAACTCTTTCTCTGACACTGCACCTACCAGCATCTTCAGGTTGACCACAGTGATATCCGCGTCAGCAGATTCCGTGACTGTTCTTTTATGCGCCTGAAGAGGCATCGGTACAGATTCGGTGCTGCGCCCGTGCAGCTTGTTCGCGAACCTGTATGACACGTGCTCGTCACCTGCAGAGAGTCCTCCACGAACCAGATGCAGTAATCCAGCTTCGTGGTAGTGAGCCAGTCGCTGACCCCAACTCTTTGCCGTGCCGTCTGAAAGGATTGGCGCAATTGATGCACCTGAAAAGACCAATCCACTGGACAGTTCTCGGGAGAGCCGCAGGAAATGCGGTTCATTGCTGAGATCTTCATTCACTGTAGCCTCCAGAAACGGTGATTGTTGTGGTTGCGAGTACCCACTCGCTTGCGCGATCCTACCAATCTTTGCATGACGGGTCAATGTGTCAGCGTTGATCGTCGAACCCACCATCCGAACAACGTCACACCAACTCCCGCTGCCAGTAATCCGCCCACAGACGTCGCAACTAATGCAGCAGGACTACGCAACACCACTAACGCCGACCCTCCAAAGCAAAAGAACGCGGTCGGCAACACACCTACTGCGTTTTGGATAACAAAAAATTTCAAAAATCCGATCGGAGTGAGTCCTGCGGCGTAAGCTACGACCTCAGGCAATGACGCGAGACACACTCGTGCTACAACAAACCCTTTCGTTGTTGTAAGCACCGCTCGCACCTTCGCAACCACACCCATTTCATTCTTCACCATGCGCTCAACAGAGGCTCGGCCAAGTCTGCGACTGATCAGAAATGCAATAGCGCTCCCCAGCGCATCGCCAAGAAGCAACAATACGAATCCAACATTGAATCCAAATAGCGCACCAGCAAGTGGATAGAGTGGCCCACCTGAGATTGGCGCGAATACAAGAGTACTCGCCTTCGCAAGCACAAATACTGCAGGCGCCCAGATGCCAGCACGAATGATCCACGCCTGTAACGTTGCATACTCTACGAACCACACAACACCAAAAATCACCAACAGCATGAGCACTACGCCCACGCTATTTTTGAACCCATCTTTGTACGCTTGTAGTCCGACACGCATATATTCGATGATACCAGTTGTGTCGTAAACAAAGAACAGTTCCGCAATGCGGAACTGTTCTTTTGAGCTGGAGCCGACGACCAGGATTGAACTGGTGACCTCATCCTTACCATGGATGCGCTCTACCAACTGAGCTACGTCGGCGTGGTGGGACTTTTCTAATGCGCCTACACCATACCAGAGAGTTTCTCCGAACACAAGTCCCTAGCGCATCCCCTGAACCGTGTTCTTGAGACCAGGTAATTTCTGGTTCTCTGGGTTCACTTCTTGGAGCTCTGCGAGCTTCTCACGAGCGAGCGCACGATCATTGTGCGAGATAGCGAAATGAATAATTTCGTCGAGGATTGCTGGGTTCTTTGGTTCCAACGCATACGCCGACAACAGCGCCTTCTTCGCCTGCTCTTCACGGTCACTCATCTCTTCGTACACAGCTGCAAGATCCAACCAACGCTTGGTGACGTCCTTCTTGATTTTGATGGCACGCTCGTACCATGTTGCGGCCTCTTCCCAACGCTTCTCCGCCTTTGCTACACGTCCGAGATACGCTGGAGCAATGTCATCGTTCTTGTCGAGCTTCATCAAGAACTTGAACGTCTCCTTCGCATCCACATAGCGCTCCTGCTCGAAGTACACTTTGCCAAGTCCTCGATATGCGCGAACACTCTTGGGCTCGAAGTTGATTGCTGCAATGTATTTTTCTTCGGCATGGATGAGATCATCATCATGGCGCAGCTCATCACCCTCTTCGATGAGGTGATTGAGCTGTCGTGCACGCTCACGAGGCGAGAGCGACTGCGCACGCTCCTGCATGGTTCGACCATACTCGGCGCGATACTTGTCTGCAACTCTGTCCACGTGTGTGCGGAACTTGCTCTGCACCTGACCAAAATATTTTTCAAATGTATTTGTAACGATGCCGATACCACTTTGCAGCGGCTTGAAGGCGAGATCGAACTTCTTCTCGAGAATTTTGTCTTTTTTCTTGCGCGCTTGCTCCTCCGGGAGTCCGTCTACATCGAGCACTCGTAGCTGTGGGAATTTGCGAATAATAATCGCGATAATAATCGCAAGTCCGAGCACAATGAGCACGAGTGGAAGAAAGCTAAACAGCATAGCGTCGCGAATTACGACGAGCGCAACACATCAAGAATCGGGAACAGTGTGGTCGTCTTGGTGCTCGCACCGCCAATGAGGAAACCGCTAATAAGTGGTTGGGTTGCAAATGCGCCGACAGTCTCTGCAGTTACGGAACCGCCATAGAGAATTGCCGTGCGCTCACCCATGATGCTCTTCACATATTCGCACATTTGCGTCACGTCTTCAACCGTAGCAGCTTCGCCTGTGCCAATAGCCCACACCGGTTCGTAGGCAATGAAGAATTCATCTGGATCAGCAATGTCTTCGAGACCTCGCAATTGCTCGCGCACTACTGCAGCCGCATCTCCTGCATCTCGTTGCTGACGCGTCTCTCCGATACAAATCACCGGTATCAAACCAACTTCAAGCGCGGTCGTTGCCTGTGCGATGAAGTGTGACGCTGGCATTGGCGCTGCTGCACGCTGCTCTGAGTGTCCCACAAGCACGTACTGACATCCCAACGTATGCAAATTCTCTGGATCGAGCTGTCCGGTGTACGCACCATGACGATGGACACTGGAAGTCTGCGCCCCCATCTCGACACTCGTCCCTTCAATCACGTGCGCAACAGACGCAAGGAGCTCTGCAGACGGTAGGAGCACAATTCCCTTTGCCGAACCAGCGTACTCCACAATCTCAGCCGCCAGTGTCTGGGTCTCACCAACACCGAGATACGTCTTCCAATTGCAGAATACTTTTTTGTGCATACGTATGGTGATTATTCAGCGAGAAATGATTCAAATCGTTCTGGAGTCTCGAATGGCCCAATGACCGCGAGCTTTGCCTTAGTGAAATCGAATACCTCTGCAGCAACCTTCTGAATATCTTCGCGGGTTACCGCTTCGTACTCGGAGAGCTTCTCTTCTGGTGTGCGAACTTTGCCCACGAGTAACTGTTGCTCTAGGAACATCTGCGCGACAGTGGAGCTGTCTTCGAGCGCGAGAATCATGCTGCCGCGGACATTACCCTTGGCATACGCAAGTTCCTTGGCAGTTACTCCTTTCTTCGCTACTTTGCGCAATTCATCTACGATCACGCGCAATGCTTCATCAATGCGCTCAGTGTGTAGACCTGCGTGAATGTAGGTGTTGCCGCAATCGCGATACGTCTCAATATCCGTGCGAACACGATACGCAAGTCCACGCTTCTCACGCACTTCTACAAAAAGTCTCGAACTCATGGATCCGCCCATGATACTCTGCAAGAGTGCGAGTGCTGGCACGCGTGGATCACCCTTCTTGTACGCAGGGAATCCCAGAGCGATGTGCACTTGATCTGTTTGTTTGAATTTGAGATGTACGCGCTCCTTGGACGCTGCAGGTACACTCTTCTTGAATGCTGGCATCACACCCTTCTTGCGTCCTTTGCCGAAGAGGCTTGCAATTGCTGCGGACTGCTTGTCTGTGTAGTTACCTGCAACAGCCACCACCATTTTGTCATGGTGGTAGAATCGGTCGCGATACGTCACCATATCTTTGCGCGTGAGCGCGTTGATGATCTCAGGTGTTCCGCCGATGCGATACCCGAGTGGCGATCCTTCGTGCATGATGATTTCGAATTCTTCCTGAACGGTACGCGTCGGCGTATCCTCGTACATGCGCAGCTCCTCATTGATTACACCTTTTTCACGTTCGAATTCCTTCGTATCGAAAAGACTGTGGAAGAGCATGTCTTCGAGCAAGTCTGCAGCGAGCAACAATTTGTTGGAGTCGATCTTGATGTAATAGACGGTCCACTCTTTGCTCGTGAACGCATTCCACTCAGCGCCAACGCCATCAATCTCTTCCGTAATATCCTTGCTCGTCGGACGACGCTTGGTTCCTTTGAACATCAAATGCTCAATGAAGTGAGAAATACCATTGATACGCTCTTCTTCGTAGCGCGATCCGACAGGAAATCCAACAATAATTGTTGCCGACGCCGTGTGATCCTGCGGCACGGTAATATACGTCGCACCATTTGCGAGTTTCTTCTTCTGGAATACGGTTTTCATACTGGTATGGGATTAAACGCGCCCGCGCAAATACGCGACGAGCTCTGCAATTGCCACGCGCTCCTGTGTCATGGTATCGCGATCACGAACCGTCACTGCATTGTCATTGAGCGTATCGAAATCCACGGTGACACAAAACGGCGTTCCGATCTCGTCCTGACGGCGATAACGCTTACCAATCGACTGTGTCTCGTCATACGTTGTGACCCAGTGCTCGCGCAACAATGCCACAACCTCAGATGCTGGTCCTGCCAATTCATCCTTCTTCGAGAGTGGCAAAACTGCAACGGTGTATGGAGCCACACGCGCTGCGAGACGCAACACGGTGCGGCCTTCGTCATCACCTTCCTTTGGAGCTTCCTGCTCGTACGCATCGAGAAGCGTTGCAAGCATCACACGATCTGCACCAAACGACGGTTCGATCACGTGCGGCATGAACTTGCGCTGCGGATTCGTCGGATCTGTCGCACGCAAATCTTCGCCACTCCACTCACTGTGTTGCGTAAGGTCAAAATCTGTTCGATACGCTGCAGCAGCACACAATTCTCCCCAACCCCACGGGAAGTTGTATTCTACATCTGTTGTGCCGCGCGAATAGTGCGACAACTCGTCAGCTTCGTGATCTCGGAAACGCAACTTTTCCTCTTTGATTCCAAGTGTGACTGTGAGGAACGCCCACGTATCGCGCTTCCACTGCTCGAAGAGCTCTTTCCAATCACTTGCTTCTGGATCGAAGAAATATTCAATTTCCATTTGCTCGAATTCACGCGTGCGGAACGTGAAATTTCCTGGTGTAATCTCGTTACGAAATGCCTTACCAATTTGTGCAATACCAAAAGGCATCTTCGGGCGATGCGTCTGCATTACATTCTTGAAGTTCACAAAAATTCCTTGCGCTGTTTCTGGACGCAAGTACACCACACTTCCTTCTCCTTCAATAACACCTTGGTGCGTCTTGAACATGAGGTTGAACCGCTTTGCCTCAGTCCAATCACATTTTTTGCACGATGGGCAGGCAATCTTCTCCGCCATGAGACGAGGCTGTACCTCTTCGAGCTTGATCACAGCCACTACTTCTACACCCAGTCGCTCCTCGAGCAACTTGTCGCCACGAAATCGCTGCTTGCATGCTTTGCAGTCTACGAGTGGATCAGTGAATGAGCCTACATGACCTGATGCTTCCCACACACGTGGGTTCATCAGAATTCCAGCATCGAGTCCAACCATGTCAGCACGACGATGGACAAAGGTCTGCCACCAAAGACGCTTGATGTTGTTCTTCATCTCCACACCAAGTGGACCGTAATCCCAGCTATTGGCAAGTCCTCCGTAAATCGCACTTCCTGGATAGACAAATCCGCGCGCCTTGGCGAGTGTTGTCACCTGCTCCATGAGCGTCTGCTGTTCCATACAATTGCGCTTACTAGATCTTCATGATTTCTGCTTCCTTCTCTGCGCCCAAAATTTCAATTTTTTCGTTCGTTGATTTGGTCAGCTCGTCGAGCTTGTCCATGTCGTGGAACTTCTGGTCCTCGGTCATGGTTCCAGCCTTCTCATCAGCGTTGATAGAAGTGCGGCATTCTTCGCGATGCTGTCGCACGCGAATCTTCGCTCCCTCCAGACGCGTCTTGAGGTTCTTCACCAACTCCTTGCGAGTCTCCTCGGTGAGTGATGGAATCGGCAACCGAACCACCACACCATCACTGCTCGGATTGAGTCCAATGTTGGCCGCGATGATCGCCTTTTCGATCGCTGGCAATACCGTACGATCCCATGGCGCGATCTGAATCAGACGAGGATCTGGCGTGGTGATTGTTGCCACGTTCTTGATTGGCTGACGTGCACCGTATGCCTCAATCTGAATATCCTCAACAAGCATAGGATTAGCACGTCCTGTTCGCAGACTTGCTACTTCTTGTTTGAGATGTGCAATGGTTTCGTCACACGCATTTCGCATTGCTTCCAGATGCTGCATATATCACGTTGTTACACTATTTGACAGTAATGTTTCGCGCTCCCAAGTACACCACGTTGGAGTCTCCTTTGTCAATAAGGAGAGCGCTGACTGCTTTTGTTGTTGGGATCGCTTTTTTCTGCCAATTCTGACCGGCGTCTGTTGAGCGATAGAACCCGGTGAGTGTTCCATAATAGATCTCATCTGGTTTTGTCGGATTAATCGCGACAGAGAAGATAAGTTCTGTTCCAGGCGCGTTGATAAGCGGCAACTCTTCCCACGTCGCACCATTATCCGTTGTACGAGAGAGACCGCGCTTGCTCGCAACGATAAGCACTTCACCATCTGCACTAAATGCCGCCGTGCTGTGGATCTTTGCATCATTCTTCTTGAGCTTGAAGACCGGCGTGATATCAGACCATGTGTCACCAGCATCATCGCTGCGGAATAATCCACTGCGGCTGCCTGCCATGAATAGTATGTTGTGATTATTCGGGTGTACAAAGATGTCTTGTACTGTATCGTTGTTCAATCGACGCTTCACATTCCAGGAATCTCCACCATCAACTGACTTCATGAGTGCACCGGAGCGTGTACCTGCGTAGAGTACATTCGTATCTGTTGGATCAATAGCAAGACTGCGGAAAATATCAGGTTGATTACTCTTCACTGCTTCGTTCTTAGTGTACTTCGCTTTCCATGTACGACCACAGTCTTCGGTCTTTTGGATCGCATTCTCTACCGCTGCGTACACTTCACACGACTCCTTGGGATTCACCGCAAGCGCGAGAACTGCAGCATTCTGCATTACCGCACTTGTTGGACGGATCCAAGATACGCCTGCATTCTCAGTCACCCACAACCCCTTGTTCGTACCTGCGTACATTACTTCGTGGTTGACGGGATCCTGTACCAAAAAGCGAATGTCTGCGAACGTGTGCAGTGATTCTTTTGTGCCTGACGTCGTGAGCACTGCGGACGCTGTGCCCCACGTCTCACCGCTGTTTGCACTACGGAATACGCCATAGTCATTACCTGTTGGTTTTTTTTCATCACCACACCCGAGTCCAACGAGTGCGAGTGTCGCGACGAGCGCGACCGTCTTCAATGATCGATGCATATTAGATTCCATACAGAGCGAAGAATAATGTTTCAAAAAGTAATTTGGGGTGAATATTGCGCGAGATATCGTGCCGCGCTCGGCTAATTGCCCTTGCCGCCTTCACGACTCGCATTGCATCTCCCCCGCTGCCCACGCGGCTGCGCAGTAACTCGCGCGTATACACATGCCACCAGTACAGGAGCTGCGCGAGCATGCGCCGCTGCACTGCGTGATCTGCTTTCTTGTCCTTCTCGCCGAACAACGGCTCGAGAAGTTGGCGAGCTTCATGCATCGGGCGCAATCGCACCGCGTCGAAGAGCTCGCGATGTTCGATGTACGCAGGATGCGTTGCAACCGCCGTCGCATCAACATGCACGCGATACACGCTCACACGCGATGCAATCGTGGGAAGCACCGCATCCCATGCATCAGACATAAGCAAAAAATATGAATGTGCTGGCGGCTCCTCCAATACCTTGAGCAACGCATTAGCAGCACCCTGACTCATATGATGCGCATCTGTCACCACAATCCAACGAGGATGCGCGGCGTCAGCAGTCGTCATCAAGAATTCTTTGCACGCGCGAATTTGTTCGATAGTAATATCCTTGCCCGATGGTGCAACGTGCATCTCGTATCCAACCGAAGATGCGCCTCCATACACTGTTGTGAGAAATGTTCGGCTCAGTCCCGACAAATCCGCAGCACTACATCCCGCAAGCGCAATAGCATGCGGCAAAGCACGCGTCTCCCAGAGGCGCGTCAGGAGCCCCACAATGTGATGGGACGCTGCATGATACATAGTCAAGGCTATTTTAGCACAGGTTCTGCTGTGGGAGAAGGCGTGACACGCAACACCGTCGTGCCAACCACACCCATGAAAATCGCCACTCCCACCGCACCAAACGCGCCATACCGAACAACCAGAGCTCCGGCAACAAGTGTCATGACAATATCGACGATATTCTTCACCATATTGAAGTTCGACAACACACTGGCGCGATGAAACGACGCGACAGTGCGATTGAGCTGCAAGATAAAAAGTGGTTCGCGCAGTGTCTGAGATAGCAGCGTAATGAAGGACAGCGCACCAAGCAACCACAGATTATCGGTGAAGAACATGAGCAACATACTCACAATCGGCACCCAGAACATATTGTTGGCCAATCGCACGAACCCAAACCGCGCTTCCCATCGATACGTAACTCGGCGCAAGAAATACGCCAATCCGTGGTACACGAGATAAAAAAGTCCCAACGCAAACACCGTCCACCCCACATTACTCAAAATCGGCTGGTAGACGCGCCAAAAAATAAGCACACTCACAAATCCCAATCCTTTGTTCGCTGCAACACGCATCAACCACGGCTGCGTGCGCACAAACCGGATACTACTGAGAATAATATTTACTTCGCGTTCCTCCTCCGACTGATACCGATTCGGCTCCTCAATGAACCACAACAGCCCCAATCCAACGGCAGTAATCGCCGCATCGATCACCAACACCAACGTGAACTGCCAATCCAACATGTTCGTAGCCAACAGCGCACCCAAAAAAGGAATAATCCCTTTGAGCACGTTGCGCGATGCGTAATACTGCGAATTATGCCGAACTGCGTCCTTCTCCTCCCCCAATTCCTTGAGCGTATCGTAGAGAAGCGCCTCATCAGCGCCTGACAAAAAGGCATACGCAATTGCAGCCAAAACCTGCGAAACAACAAACCACTCAAACTCATGCGCAAACGCTTGCACAAGCGTCGCCACAATATAAAACCCAAATCCAACACCCAGACTGCGCACACGTCCCATGCGATCCGCCACATATCCCGTTGGAATTTCTGCGAGAAATCCTGCGACAGACCACACGACCGTGAGGATCATCACTTCTTGCAACGTAATCCCGCGTGCAAGATAAAACAGTGTCAAAATAGCATTGAGTGCCTTGGTCTCAAAGAGCGCACGCGCCCAAAACAACAACTTCATGTTGCGACGCAGTCGCTGTGTACGCAGCTCACCAGGAGCCGTCGCGTGGCGCCCCCACATCATAGAGATCCCATGAGCTCAGTAGCGATGCGCTGCGCAGTACGCTCCCAAGTATATTCCTTTACTTGCTCACTATCGCGCAGAGCGGCTTCGCGTACATCTGCACTCGTACTCAACGCTTTCTCGAGCATCAACACCAAGTCCTCTGTCGTTCCATCAGTAATGAATGTTGCTTCGCCTGCGATTTCCTCTGTAGCGCTCCCTGCACGAACAATAACTGGTGTTGCACACGCACGAGCCTCAAGTACAGGAATTCCAAATCCCTCATACTTTGTCGCAAAGGAAAAAACACTCGCCCCAGCATACAACTGCGGCAAATCTGCCGCAGGGACAAATCCCAACGCTCGAATACGCGTTGCCATCGGCGACGCGTCAATAGCTGCGCGGACCGATTCATATCCATACCCAGGCTTGCCAGCGAGCACGAGCAAGTGCGGATCATCCTGATGCGTTCGCAAATACTGTTCAAATGCACGGATGAGTTGCGTTACGCCTTTTTTTTCTTCCAGCCGTCCCACGAAAAGAATGTAAGGTGATCCAATCGTGTATCGAGTGAGCGTGTCTGCAACAGCGCGCTGCTCAATTGCAGTATTGAACTGATTGTGGTCGTACGCCTCAGGAATCACCACGATCTTCGCGCGAATCTGCGTGTATCCATTTTCAATATCACGACGCGTTGCCTCTGATGGCACAATAACCACATCAGCATCACGCAACGCACACCGAGTCATGCGATTGGCATACCATCGCTCAAAAGACGAATAGCATTCTGGATTATGCAAGAATGCGACATCATGAATGACAGTCACCGTGCGCTTGCCCCGCACCAGCGGTAACACATGCGCCGGAACAAAGAGCACGTCCGGCTTGTGCAACACCATTTCGAGAGTCAATCGAATACTTGTCCACGCACGCATTCCAGGCATAGACAGCGGCCTCGCACTCCATGATGCAGGTAACGGTGTTGCGTCAGGTGCCTGCTCGTCCCCGCGCAGGTAGAGTCGTACTTCTACAGACTCCGGAATCGCAACCTTGAGCGCTTCAATAACAGAAAAAGCGAACTGCTCTACCCCGGTTCGCTGACTCGTAGTTGCGCGTGATCCATCAATACCGATCACCATACTATCGAGTCGCAAGAATACTACGCTTGTAACTATCGAGGTTCTCCAGTGCAATACCTGTCCCCTTTGCCACACACAACAGCGGCTCATCAGCCATGTACGTTGGAACACCTGTTGCCTGTGCGATGAGTTCATCGAGATTGCGCAGCTGACTCGTACCACCGGAGAGAATCATTCCTTTGTCCATGACATCCGCAGAAAGCTCTGGTGGCGTCTCATGCAGCACATCTTTGATCGCTTGAATCAACCCAGCGAGCTCATGCTGGATCGCATCTGTGACATCATTACTCGTCACACTGATCGTTCGTGGCAATCCGCTGACCATATCGCGCCCACGAACATCCATCGCCAATTTCTTGTCCATGTACATCGCAGAACCAACCTGAATCTTGATGTCTTCTGCCGTGCGTTCGCCGATAGCAAGTCCATATTTGCGACGGGTGTGCTCGGCAATAGCTGCGTCGAGCTTGTTACCACCAATACGAACGCTGCCGCTACTCACAATGCCGCCCAGCGATATCACGGCGATCTCGGCGGTTCCGCCGCCAATGTCGACAATCATATGTCCTGAGGCAGAGCCAATAGGCACGTCAGCGCCAATTGCTGCCACGATTGGTTCTTTGATGATATACGCAGCACGCGCGCCCGCAGCTATGGTTGCGTCGATCACGGCGCGGCGTTCGGTTGAAGTAATACCTCCAGGCACCGCAACCATCACTTCAGGGCGGAAGAGTCGCACGCCGCCAAGCGCCTTATTAATGAAATAGCGAAGCATCGCTTCGGTGGTACGATAGTTAGCAATCACACCGTCTTTGAGTGGTCGCTCAGCAATAATCGTGTCTGGTGTTCGACCAATCATGTCCTTTGCCTCTTTTCCTACCGCGAGGACCATGCGATCTGCCTTCGAAATCGCAACAACAGACGGTTCATTGATAATAATGCCGCGTTTTGGGACGTAAACCAGCACGTTGGTGGTGCCCAGATCAATACCGACTTTTTTGGTGAACATAAAAAGGGAGAGCCTGTGTACAGGCTCTCGTATAGTAGCTTCGCAACACTCCCCGCGTCAATCAATTACTTATTTCGCAGCTGAAAAGACGCATCGCTCGTCAGGATCGCATCAATAACTGCGTCTCCCATGAACTGGAGCTGCAATGGCATGGCTGGTGTGCCCGATTGCTTCTGCACATGTAATTCGTATGTACGATCTGCCAGGCGCTGACGCACCGCCGCCGGAAGTTGATATTCCAACTCAATCGTATGCGTTGCACCAGGCTCAACCACAAAGAAAAATCCAACTACAGGGCGATTGTACTCACGCCCAACAAAGAAATCTCCTACTGCAGGATCCTTTTCGCGAATCATTGCACCTTCGCCCCGAAGAAATTCCGTTCCCGCAGGGAGGTACACTCGCGAGTACGATCGATACCGCGTTGTGCGCCAATCAAATGCTCCACGATTCTTGTACGTGATACGCAATGTTGCTCGACCGTCAGGTGTAACCGAATATGCAACACTGCGCGCCATCACACGATCAGTCTTGAGACTCGCAAAGTTCGCGTCTACGAGAAGCCATCCATCATCCCCCTCGCCCAGCTGCGCCACCTCGCCACCCCATTGCTGACTCAGAACCGTACGCTGCACACCAGCATCGGTTGCATAGAGCTGCACATCCTTGATGTCGAGCCCTTCGAAGAAAATACGCGCCATCTTGGGCCACAGCACCGTGAAATTGTTTTTTACTCGATCGAACATGATTGCCATTACGTGCTGAACGAATTCTTTGCGATTCTCGTACGAATCCCCACGCGCCGCATACCCATATTCCACTTCCCATTGGAGCTGCTCTACGAATGTATCCGGATCCAGTCGCACTCCATCAGCCGTGATCGGCCCCAACACGCGCATGACACGCGCTACAAATTCCGCATTGATCGCAATCACACCATCAAATGGCTCTGTATCCCCTGACTCCTGCGCGTACCGCTCCATGAGCAGCTTCGCCGATGATGGGAAGTCCGGGAGCCAATTCGAATCTCGGAAAAAGAATTTGGGCTGTGCGAGATAATTGCGCAGTGGCGGTGGAGATTGTGGAATCTTCGATTGATCTGCGCGCGCATCGAGCTTCTCTGTACCTTCCACGAACCACGAAGTTACACTCGCATCATCCATCTCGATGATGGCGTAATTACCCACGAACCCACCCGTCGGCCGCAGCTCAGTGTTGTTCTGGAAAAGCACCAAAAAACGTTTGGGACTGTCCATCCCAAGAAAATAAGGAAATACTTCTTTCGCAGTATCAACTACCGCTGGCCCATAGGCCTGCTGGAGTTCCTGCGTTACTTGCTGATATGAACGTAGCTGCGGTGCAACATATCGGTAGTACGCGCCAATCACACCGATCGAAAGTGCGAGTACAATCCAAATCACCACCCACAACCACACCCTCCTGCGGTGTGTCATACGCGACAAAAAACTATGCTGTAATTATCTTACGCTTTTTTGCCGAAACATTGAAGCCGAGATAGCGTCCGAGCATCAATCGCGTCTGCGCATCAATCGCAGGCAGCGAGCTCATGAAAATGAGAGAGATCGGCAGCAACAGCCACTGCAACACCATGATCAGAAATGTATACGAACGCACCGAGCTCGGACGTGGCGGCAAGAGCAATAGACTGTACGTCATCGAGAATACAAGTCCAAGCATTGCACCACCCATGAGCCACTCGAGAATATGCGGCGTATTCTGGAAGAGCACAGTCGAGCGCACTTCATCCCCTGCAACAAGCAATGGAAGACGACCAAATACGAGCAGAATAATCGCCGTCATACCCCACGAGAATTTGCCTTCAATCATGTTGAACATGTAGTACCACTTGCGCTTCCACGAAATACCAGGATGCTTGGGCAAATTCCAGAGCATGAACGGAATATGCTCGGTTCCCCACGCCCAACGACGCTGCTGCTTGTAGAGATTCTTGCACGAACGCCAGAATGTTTCGTCACGAACGGTATCCATGGACACTGGCAAGAAGATCGGATACGTACGGTAGTCTCCATCGTATTTGAGCACGCACTGCCAATAAATACGCGAGTCCTCGCTCACAATACGCTTCTCCCAGAATCCAACGTCCACCAGCGCTCGAAACGACATGCTGTGTGACGAGAATGTCACCATGCGATCCACACGAGGCAACTCGGTGAGCAACCAGAATGTGGTACCAAAAGCCATGATACGCAACACCGCCGGCGACTCCCACATGTTGTTGTTATAGAGTGCAAACGGCTGATACGATGCGCGCGTCGGATTCGGCACACTCAAATACGTATAGGACAACGCACTAAAATAGTGCGGATGGACAATCGTATCAATATCAAAAGCACTCACGATAACACGGTCGTAGTTATACCCAATCGCATCAATATATTCTTTGACCTTCTGCCCAGCGTAATGGATGTTACTCCCCTTTCCTGGAATTTCGTCTGGCAAATCCGACGGATGAATCGTGACGAGGAAGTCAAAGAATTTGTCGCCGTATTCTTCCTTGAGCGCATAGCAAAATGCCCCAAAGTGATCGAGCTTGCGCTCCTCTCCTGCGAGTACCACGAGCATTTGCTTCGCTGGCAATGACGATTTGAGGAGCCCTTCGAGCGTGGTACGCACGACTGCTTCATCCTCATCGTACACTGGCAGAAAAATCGCATGGACATATTCGCGCCACTGCGGCTTCTCCTCCTGCAATTTCGCAAACCAATCTGTGCGTAGCGCTCGTCGATATTCGCGCAGCGACAAGGTCAAGAAAAAAGAGAAGTACACCACTCGGTGTACCCAATAAATATCATAGACAATCACGAAATAGATCATCCACAACGGCGCAAAGAACGACAACAAAATACCGCCGACAATGGAGAACCAAATCAGCGCTCCAGGGAGAATTTCGTACAATCGGTATTTGGTGTAATCAGACAACATGCGATTTGGGTATGCGGATATTGGGTTCGGCGGAATATTCTGCTGTTACGCTTGCTGTTGCTGGCACACCAGCAAAAAGCGCTTCAGCCTGTGCCCATGAGAAGTCATCACTCAATTGCGCAGGAGCAACGGCAACTGCAGGAACATTCCATCCCGCAGCCAGACCATTGGCCGCCGTGACACTGATACGCGTTGCCATGAATGACCCTACGCCAGTCGCGACGATAGTACCACGAATACCTTTTGTGTCCAGTTGGTGCGACTGAATCGCGCGATCCACCACCGCAACCGCTTCTTGCGCTCGCACGGGCTCACGAACCGCTGTTGTACCGTTTTGCGCTATCACAAGAACGCGAGTTTGCCCCTCCATTGAGCAATCCAATGCCAAGTACCATGTGTTCATACAAGATTATTTGACGCCGCCGAGAATGAGAATGTGCGGTGCCTCAAAAAGTGAAAAAAGAAATCGATCTACCACCTGCTGCCGCTCATGATATTCCTGCGAAGTGAAGTGCGTATAGCGAATCGGTCCGCCGAGATCATCTTCGTATTTCTTGATCGCACGACCGAGCCGCTTGGGATCCATGTCACCCACACACAGCATATCTGTAGGAGCCTCAGACTCACGGACAAACTGACCCGTGAGCAACAACACTTGCATCTCCGGAAATGTCTTGAGCAAATCGTCCGTGAACTGCCGCTGCCCCACAGACTCAGACTTCAACAGCAGCGCACGCAACTCGTCGTAATAGAGTGATCGTTCGCACAGGCGATACCACACGCGGCGATTCGCTCCCGCGTCCTCAAGTGAGGTGAGCGTAACGTTGGGCGTGACGATTTCGATGATGCCTGCATCAACAAGATGTGCGAGCTCGCGCCGCACGGCATTGATCTGACTCTTCACCTCGCGCGCCATTTCACGAACAAAGTACGCAGTCTCAGGATGCGTGAAAAAGAGGCGTAGGAGGCGTAATCGAGTCTTTGAACCAAAAAGGTGTTCAAGCATAACTTCCTGTACAGACACGGATCTAGTATAATGGCTGCAAGTGTTAAACGTCAAAACCATGCGTGCATTTCTGTCCCATATTGGAGTCCACGAGTTCTTCGTGGAAGGCAAAGACCCGGACGCTTCCCAAGTCATCGTACACATCACCGAACCAGCCAACGAATCCGAGTACCGCCGTGGATACATCTTCATGATTGCGCAAGCAGATCACGCGCCCATGAAGACAATCGAAACCATCAACGCCTGGGTACAAGAAGTCGAAACTGGATTCTACGAAGAGCCACTGCATCGTGACTCAGCCGCAGCCCACTTCGAGCATCTCCTCGAACGCGTGAATCGCAAGAGCGCGGCATTGTTGCGAGATCTCAAGAGCAGAGATGCTTCTTTGAGTCTCGTGATTGGTATGGTCAATGAACAAACCCTGGCGTTTGCTCTTCGCGGCGTACCTGTTGGATTTGTGGCGTACAAGGACAAGAAGACCAACGCCGTCAATACCATCGACATTACTTCCGAGAATACCGAACCACACTCTGACACACAGTTGTTCGGTTCAATTATTAACGGCGCACTCCACGCCGGCGACTCCGTGTTCTTCGGCACCCCCGAAATCGCCGAGCAACTCGAGCTCTCCGAGATCACTTCAGTACTCGAGCAAAAAACACCGATCAAAGGTGCAGCGCATTTCCAGAACGCACTCGACCGTATTGCCGGCGCTGCGTCCTACGGTGGTGTATTCTTGGAACGCGTTCCAGAACACGCATCGATTGAGACTTCGGAGTACGAATCTCCAAGCAAAAAATCTTCGAGCAAACGCGACTCCATCTCCTCTCTCATCGACTCGCAACAAGCAACTGAAGAAACGCTCGCGCCATCGCTCTTTGCCAACATGCGCAAACGGCTCGAAGCGCGACTGCAGAACTCCCGCGCAACAGATGAGGACGCAGAGGAAGATGATGAGCCATCAGCTTCCATCACCGCTGGTACACGCCATCGCGAACGCATTGCCGCGATGCGCGAAGGCCGCAGCACGTCAGGTGGCGCATATCTCCACTCGATCGGCAGCGCAATTGCTCGTGGTGTGCGCGTCGCCTTTCCAACCATCATTCGCTGGAGCCGCGCACTCATTGTATTTGTGATCATGGCAGTGGAGACGTTGTTCTTCGTGACCACAAATATGGGTGGCCGTCGCCGTGAATTCATTGAATACTGGAAAAGAAATTCGAGCGAGCAATGGGAGCGCACGAGCAGCTGGTTCGGCTCACTCTCCTGGCCACACAAGATCGCGACTGTTGTTGTGGGACTCAGTGCCATCGCCTTTGTGATCGGCATCGGCGTTGTACAATGGAACCGCTCGTCCGCAGCTGATGCGCAAGTATACGCTGACACGATTGTTCGCATCGAGTCACTCATCTCCTCAGCCGAATCATCCCTCATCTACAATGAGGAAACCCGCGCTCGCGTCACCATGACTGAGGCTCGTACAGCAATCGAATCACTCCCCAACAAATCTATCGACGAAGAGAACGCGCGCGTTCGCCTCTCGAGCAAACTCGCAGGTCTCGAGGAACGCATCCGCCGTGCCACACACGTGTCACCAACAGAACTCGTAGCTACAGCTGCGTCTGGCATCAACCCAACATCACTGCTTGTCACCAACAACTTACTCATCGTAGCTGATCCTGCGAAGAAATTGCTCGTTCTCGAACGCGGCTCCCAGAAGATTTCTACCGAGAATGATGTCCCTGCGCTCAATGACTTCATTGGACGCGCAACTCCAGAGGGTCTCACCTTCTTCATCAGCCGCGGCGAATCAATCCAGTGGAAGAATCAGGCAGACGATGCAAAAGTAGCAACTACAATCCCAGGTTCTGGCATGTTCGACGCAGCCATCTACAACGATCGACTCTACTCGCTCGTTCCAAGTGACAAAATGATTTATCGCCATGGCCGCTACCAAGAGGGATTCGGCACTGGTACTGCATGGGCAAAAGGAAATCCTGATTTGAGCAATGCCGTGAGTATGGCCATTGATGGCAATGTGTGGACACTCGACAAAACCGGCAAGATCCGCATGTTCGAGCGCGGTGAAGAAAAGCCAATCACCCTGAGCCCTGTAGACCCTGCAGTAACCAACGCGACGCAACTCGTCACATTCCTCAACTCCAAGTGGCTCTACACACTCGAGCCAACGACAAAGCGTCTCATCGTCCACGAGAAAACAGGCGCGTACACGGTGCAATACATTCTGGACAACACCTCTGACATTCGCGCGATGGCGATTGATGAGGCGAAGAAGATGGCGTTTGTGCTTGATGGTGCTTCGGTGAAGCAGTTTCCGCTCACTCATTTCTAGGCGCGCAAAAACAACGATAGCTTTGCATCCCTTTCGGGCACGACGTCAATTCCACTAACCGTGGAATTGCGTCTCGAACTCGGACTGTCGGACAACGTGTCATGCCTAACGGCGATTACGACTGGCCGACCGTCCTCCGTTAGTCCCTCAAGGAATGCAAAGCTATCGTTGTTTTTGTACACACATCACTGTATGAGCGAACACTCCCTCAAAACACACCACCCTCAGAGTTCGTCTGAGGGTGCGGTTTGCGATGATGCTACTGACTACTCGCCAGGCAGCAGACCATCGGGGTTGTTGTTGATGTAGAGGTACGAGTAAGGCAGCTGCCGATCCGGGAACCGCGGAGCCGCCCTGAGCATATCATATGCCCGGGCGAGGAAGATGGAGGCTCCCCCACTTTCCCCTTGCACCTCAGCACACGAACCCGGAGCTCCACTTGCGATGATCATATGCTCACGCTTGCGATTGCGCGCGAGTGTGAGCAGCGTCTGGAGTGGACTCGCACTCACAAGATTCAGATTCCGCGCCACTGCATCGTGCACCTCGAAATCTGCGAACACGAGCACAGGACGAAAGAACAGTGTTACTCCCGCAGGAAGAGAGAGATCGCAGAATCCCAGCTCTTTTTTCACGAACTCATCCACTCTCCCAGCCGCATCGTGAATCAATACTTCTTGACCCGTCGAACCAGACACGGTCACAGGCTGCAGATGACACACCATAGCCTCGTCGTGTTCGGTAATCACGTTGCATGTGATCATCTGCCGACCCAGCCGCCGTGCGAGCAGTGGATCATCCACTACACCCTGAACCACTGCCTCTTGTTCTTCGAGCGCAAGCCCTGGAAACGCCGCCAACACCCCACGCGGAAGTGCAGACTGAAATCCTCGATGCTCAATATCCATGTGAACACCTCCTCGCCCCGAGCTTCGCACACACACAAAGGCTTGTCAACGCAGGTCATTTACTTGCGCGCACGTACACCGTCGCATTGCGAGGAGTGTGCGTTCCTTGAGGGACTCACGGAGGTCAGCCGGTCGGCCGTATTCGCCGTGAGGCGGTACGCGTTATCCGGCTGACCGAGTGCGAGACGGCCATTCCCGGTTAGGGAATGGCACGTTGTGCCCGAAAGGGATGCACACTCCTCGCAATGCGACGATAACGCACGCGCAAAGCAAAAGACCCGCCACGAGGACGAGTCTTTGTGCGAAGTGTGCGACTGATTACTTGAGAGTAACCTTTCCGCCTGCTTCTTCGATCTGCTTCTTCATTGCCTCTGCGTCTTCCTTCTTGAGGCCTTCCTTTACTACCTTTGGCGCTGCGTCTACGAGATCCTTTGCGTCCTTGAGGCCGAGACCTGTGAGTTCGCGAACGATCTTGATAACAGCGATCTTGTTAGCACCAGCTTCTGTGAGCTCAACGTTGAATTCCGTCTTCTCTTCTGCTGGTGTTGCAGCTGCTGCGCCTGCCATTGGCATCATTGCCATTGGAGCTGCAGCCGATACGCCGAACGTTTCTTCGAGAACCTTTACAAGCTCCGAAAGATCAAGTACGGACATCGATTCGATGGACTTCACGAGAGAAGCGAACTTCTCTGGTACCACCACGTTCTTTTCTTCTGACATAGGGGTTTGATTTAGACTTTTGCGTCTTTAATAGCTGAAAGCACCTGTACGAAATTGCGTGGAACACCAGCGAGTACACGGACGAATCCGGTGATTGGCGCCTGGAGTGTACCAACGAGCTGTCCGAGCAACTGTTCGCGGCTTGGGAGCGACGCGAGACTCTTCACTTCCGCTGCGGAAATAAATCGTCCCTCGAGAATACCGCCGAGGATCGTGAAAGATTCATGACCCTTTGCAAAGTCTTGGAAGACCTTGGCAGCGCTAACCTCATCTTGTGTCGCAAGTCCTACCGTGAGTGTACCGCGTACTGACTCGAGATCCACCGCTGGCTGATTCGCTTCTTTCAAAGCGATTCCTACAAGCGACTTCTTCGAAACATGACACGTTACACCAGTTGCGCGAGCTTCTGTACGGAGTTTGCTCGCCTCTTTAATCGAGACGTTCACCATGGAAGCGAATACCGCTGCCTTGGATCCGCGAAGGTGGGCCACCAAGTGACTGACACTTTCCTGCTTTTGCGCGCGAGTTTTTGGCATAAAAAACAAAAACCGTGACTAATGCCACAGTCCATGAGCTACCATCTCTGGCAACTCCCGACTCTTCGACCGCTGAACTACTCCTAAAAAGAGAGTCCAAGCCTCGGCAGGGTTTATGGCGTGAGCCAACCTGCTGTCTGTGGCGATGGGGCAAGGATACACTGGCTCCTGAAACCTGTCAAGAATTACAGCAAACCCCATCCGTAGACCTTAGGTAGTAGTGTATCCTTGCTAAATCAAAACGAGCTCGGACCTTGTTGGTTCGAGCTCGCCCACCGTTCCGGTGTGTTTCTAGTTGGCCTTGCTGCTCTCGTATTCCTCGAGCATCTGCTCATGCTTCTTCCGCCGACGCTCGTTGCGCACGGTGTTGAAGTGAGCAGCGATTTTCAGGATGGCTGCGCCTTCGTCCCGAAGCTGCACCTCGCGAGACCCAGGCTTGTGTTCACCGTAGAGAAGCGCGATGGCATGTCCAGGCTGTGGCACCGACTGGGAATATGCACGAGGCTGGTGTCGGTGACCCGAAGGCATCTTGACCTCGTACACCGTCTGGCGCATGCGACCCCAGGAGTCGGTGAGTCGATCCCCGTCAGTGATCACGGTGAGTAGAGACTCTTTCACCATGGCTTCGTAGAGCTCGATCGCGAGCGAGCCCACGATCAAGTCCGACGCCCGCCAGCAGCGATTTTCGGGCCGCTGACACTCCGTGATGAAGTCCTGCTTCTCCGCGAAATGCCCCTCCTGAATCGTAGCATTGAGCACACCGCGATGCGCCTTCTGAAGTTCATCCCACGCGCGTCGGAAATCTCCTCGGACGATGAACCGACGCGTTTGGTGGGCCCAGTATTCGTCAGCGAGAGAGATGTCGGTCTTGCAGTAGAGCGGATGCTCGGGGTGCGTGACCAGGTCTGCGTGATGTGCCAGGAGATGCGCGAGGACCTCGTGTCCCCGTAGAAGTTTCAGGAGTCGACGTGGACTGAGTTCATTCTCATCCCACCACAAGGCGGGCATCTGTACCATTGCGGAGAAGAAGCATTTCTGTTGATTTGCACGAGCGAAGTGATCCTGAACCTCGACGATCAGCGCCTCACCGAACTCGAGATGGCAGCACCGACGCAGAAGTGCGCCAGCACTCATACCCTCTTCAGCCAGCTTGCAGATGATGCGCTTTGCCACCTTGAGGCTCCGCACCTGCTGAATACCCTCCACGTCATCACGGACGAAGCAGAGCAAAGACAGAAATTGATCTTGATCCACGAGAAGCCTCCTGTCCCAAATGGGGACACTGTGAGTCTTTAGCCAACGACATTGTCAGCTGCTGCGCAAAATACACCAAAAGCTGGTTTTTGTCAACCTCTCCTGGCTCAATTCGCACTCACGACTTATAAAAATAGAACAAAATATCCTGAAACTTCCCTTGCTGCGCGAGCGGCATTGCGTTGGTGTGGAGGCGGTAGCCGAAGCCTGCGGTTTCCCATTGAGTGAGGAATGGGGCGAGGGCTGCGGGCTGCTGGTTGATTTGGTGGTGATATTCGAGAATGGCTTGGTCGAGATTCGTGAGGACGTTGTCTCGCGTGAGTGCGCCGATGGCTGTGACCTCTCCGCCTTCGATGTCCATTTTGAGCAGCGACACGTTGGTCCCCAGCTCGCGTACGAATTTCGCGAGATCCACTGCTGGAACTTGCACTGCATCGTACGCTACACGCCCTTCCACAGTACTTGTCACGAGCGAGCCAGCTGCGCGCGGATCGGTATAGAACGTCATGGTGCCGTCCGCTGCTGCGACTGCCGCATGATGCACATGGACGTTGTGCAGAGTATTGCTCTCGATATTTTTGCGAAGTGTGATCACAGTCTGTGGATCTGCTTCGAACGCGTGAATCGTTGCTTGCGGGTACAGCCAGGAGAAATACAGCGTTGCCATGCCGATGTTGGCGCCCGCATCAATAATGAGCGGCGTCTGCGACGTCGCGCGGAAAAAATATTCATTATGCACAAAGATCTCGCGGAACAAATACCAAACATTTGCGAACGAATGCGTGTGTACAGTGAATCCAAGGATCAGCGCCTTGTCCGATGGGCGCGTGATCCACAGTTTCCAGTATGCCCCAAGAACATCCATCTTTTTTGCACGCGAAAGCGGGCTCTTTGCGAGCAGCGCCATGTCGCGAATCATTTGGTAGATCCCGCTCAACATATTACGGACGGATCCACGTGCCGTGGAATGCCTTGCCACTGACCAGTCCTGGTAATTCCGCAAGGCGTTCACCTGAGAGAACCGCAACGCTAATCTTGTGCTTGCGCGCGAACTTGGTTGCAATCGGATCAAATGGCGTGTGCATTCCTGGCGTCCACTTCTCCCCTACGATTTCTTGCATTTGCTTCCACGTGAGCGTGAGATGACGTTGCGCATCTGGAAACTGTTTCGGATCCTTGTCATACACATACTCGACGTTGCTGAGGTTCACCGCACACGTTGCCTTGTACGCACGTGCGAGCTGCACTGCAACGAGATCCGAGGAATTACCAGGCTGATGGCCGCCAGCAATAACTACTTTTCCTTTTGGCAACTTTTTTGCGAGTGGATTGGAGATGATCTCAGGCGCTGCAAGATCTCGCAACACACTCCAGATATATCGAGCGTTCGCGTGGGATGCGCCGATCCCTGCCCAATCCAATATTTCGTTGTCCTTGATTCCAAGTGCTCGCACGCGGTCCTGATACATGCGCGCTGGCGCACCGCCGCCAGTTACGATGACAAAACGTGTACCACCCTTCACCATGCGCGTAATGAGCGCACGGAACTGCTTTACGAACGCCACCCCATCCCCTTCTGCAGGAGCAATGAGTGATCCGCCCAGTGACATCACAATCGTCTGATTTTTCGCCATAGTATTACAAGGTTAAGCGTGTTCCTTTGCGCGTGACCAACCCGTCGCGCACTAACGACTCTATAATAGCATGGAGCCGTGGAGTGTCGAGCATGAGGCGCTTCCCCACCTCCACCACAGTCACTGCAGATTCCGCGCGCAGGATCGTCATAATTTTGCCACGATACCATCGATTGGACCCTGCGAATACTCCTTGCGAACTCTTTGTGACATTACGTTTCACTCGTGTGCCTGCTTCGAACTGCGGTCGTGCCTTGCAGATATCTCGCAGCGGACACACAGCACACTTGGGCGCGACTGCGACGCAAATTGTTGCACCAATATCCATGAGCGCTTGGTTGAACCGATAGTGACCATCGCGAACTGTGCTGAGCTGCGCGCTGATGCGTGCGAGTTGTGCAACCACGCGTGTCTCCATTGCCTGATTGCCCGCACTCGCCGCACGCTGCGGCTGACCGAAGAACACGCGCTGCACCACACGACGATGATTCGTGTCCACAAGCGTCACAGGCTCATGATACGCAAAAGAGAGAATTGCATTTGCAGTGTACGGACCTACACCAGGAAGTGCGAGTAATGCATCGCGCGTGCGTGGCATCACACCGCCATGACGCTCCACAACCACTGCTGCACCACGCCACAAATACAACGCACGCCGGTTATACCCGAGCCCTGCCCATGCGCGAATCACCGCAGCTTGCGGCGCACGTGCAAGCGACATTACATCAGGAAACTGCAACAAGAACGCTTCGTACTTGGGCACGACGCGTTCTGCTTGCGTTTGTTGCAACATGATTTCTGAGACCCAGATGCGGTACGGATCGCGCGTCTGACGCCATGGCAAATTCTTGCGCGCATGACGCGAGAACCACCGCATCACGCGGTGGACCATCTCACTTACTAATGACAACTTTTGTTCCAACATCAGCCCACGCGTAGAGTGATTCTATATCTTTGTACGCCACATTCACGCACCCGCCACTCATTGGCTTCTTGCCAAATTCATTGTGCCAGTACGCGCCATGAATGTAGTATGCGCCAGGCGATTTCCCATGGAACTTGAGATTCCACTTCGTATTCGGATAGCCACGATACTGGTGCACGGGCAACTTTTGCTGCACTTCGTATGAGCCTACTGGCGTCGGATACCCTTTTCTTCCTGTAGACACTGGCATTGTCCCCATCTTCACATCATCCCAATAGTACGTCAATCGAAGATCGCTAATATCCACTGCGATTCTTTTCTCTATTTTTCGTGACTCTGCTGTACGCGGATCATACCCAGCACGAACTTCCTGCCCATCCCCGAATCCATCGCCGTCAGTATCAGTCACACGAATCTTCGTGCGAAATGCAATTTCCAAAAAATCATTCATCCCGTCTTCATCCTCATCATTGTCCGAGAGACGCACAGACCCACGTGCAAGCGGCGAATACCCATTCTTGATTTCTACACCATCGAGAAATCCATCACTGTCTGTGTCGGCGACAGACTCATCAGTTCCATAGAGCTGCACCTCATCAACATCACTGAGCCCATCTCCATCGGTGTCAACAACCGACTCTGCAGCAAACGACGAACTCGCGCAGACAACAAAGACACCCACTGCAAAAAAGAAAACCAACGAATTATTCACGGTTGCGCGCCCACATGCGGACATAGAGTGCAGCAAATACCGCAGCCAACGCTGCAGTTGCGTATGCAATAATTGGAAGCACGCCAGTTCCTGCAGGTCTGTCCGTACGACTTCCCTGCTCCAATACTGCTGGCGCTGATGCTACATCAACAGTCGTTGTTGCAGTGAAGATGGTCGAAGTTGTGGAAGTTGTAGACGCGACCACTCCAGTAGCAGCAGTCGTGATACGTGGTGCTGTCACTGACTGAGCTGTTGTGGCAGGAGTTGGCTGCGTGGTTGGGGCTACTGGCTTGGTCTCCACAACAGGCTCCGGAACAACCGGCTGTGGAACTCGTGTAGGATCAGAGCCTTTTGCAATTTCATCACCATCATTGATGCCGTCGCCGTCTGTGTCAGGATTTGTAACATTGGTTCCTCGACGAATCTCCTCTGTGTCAGAGACACCATCATTGTCTTTGTCTTGATCTTGGCTGTCGCCAATACCATCGCGATCAGTATCTACATCAACAAAAATCGACGTCTCCAGTGTCGCGCCTCCGATACTCGATGGATTGAGCTGCACTGTTGTACCATCTTCCTTCTTGCCCACCAGACTCAGGAACCGCGCATGCACACTGCGCTGCCCACTACGCGGCGACCAATTTGCAGAAATCTGCCGCGCTTCTTCGAACCCGAGACTAAATGCCACCTCAGCAATCGGCGTAGTGTTATCAAAAAATCCGAGTGTTCCTGTAAGTGTCGCGTACGTATTATTCACCACCACTGTCATCACGCGCACCGTGTCACCCTCGAAAAAAACAGTCTTAGAAAACCAAATACCAGAACTCGTAACAAATCCCAAACTCTGCTGCGCAGCAAAAACTGGCTGCGACATCAGAAGTACAACAGCCACGACTACAACGATCTTTCGAAAATACTGGTGCATAGCAGGTTCAGTATAGCACAGTCGTAATATCTCCTTCTATGTCAGTGCGGCGCACGTGCATGCCGTAACGCTCGAGCCTCGATAGAACCCGCTCGTGTGGATGCCCATACCGATTCTCTTTGCCCGAAGAAATGATTGCTGTTCGCGCGCCAACTGCTCGTAGTAGCACATCTGTAGACGACGTCTTGCTCCCATGATGCCCAGTACGCAACACATCTACCATTAATTCACCCCGCGTATATGTCGCTGCCAAATACGCCTCCTGCTCTACCTCAGCGTCTCCTAGAATAAGTACACGTCCGACACCATTCACACTCACTCGAATTACAACACTCGCATTATTGTCAGTAATCGCTTTGCTCGTTGGTGTTGCACGCCACGAACGCGTAATCGCAAAATTCGGGAACAGCGTCTCAACCTGTGCTCCGCCAATCTCCCAACCAATCAGCCGATCAACAGGCTCCAACTCCAGCCCTTCCTCGCGCACCGCCGCAGCAAACGCAGTCCACTTGGGATCTTTGCCATCTTCCGCAAGTCCGTTGTAATACACCCGCTCCACATCATACGAACGCAACACCGATGCACAACCACCAAAATGGTCTGCATCAGCATGCGACACCACGAGATACTCAATCGTACGATCGAAATACGGCATGTTGCGCCCTAGTGCACTCAAGATAATGTCACTAATACCACAATCCACGAGCATCTGTGTCTTCCCATCTGTAATAAGTGTCGCGTCACCTTGCCCCACATCCATGAACACAACCGATGTCGACGTTGTTGCACGCGGAATCACTGCAGTACCCACTCGCGTGTGAAACAGTAACGCATACACTGCAACAATCAAGACAATAATGCCGAGACTGCAGAGGACGAAGTACGTGATGGCGCGTTGCCGCGTGAGAGCCATACGAGAATAAAAATATACAAGAGAACAGCAACCGACCAATGCACCGCAATCTCCGCGCTACTATACGGTATCCGCGCACTCCATGTTACCACTGCCAACACATACGAGCTGGCAATCCAGGACACAATACCCAGCGCAACACCCAATGGCACCCACACAAATCCCAGCGCGAGCGCAATCGCCCCTGACGCCATGATACATGGAATGACCGGTACCACGATCAAGTTCGCCGCAATCGAAATGAGCGACACTCTGCCGAACACTACAAGCAAATACGGAAATGTCAGCACATACGCACCAAGTGTTGTCGCAACTAATCCACGCAACTGCCACCGCTCTGTAATCCAGCGCAATATTTCTTCACATCGCGGCGATGCATACGTCACACCAATCGTAGCAAGCACCGAGAGATGAAACCCTCGATCAAAGAGCAAAATCCTCGGCTCTGCCATAACCATCAGTGTACAGGCAACCACGAGCACCGTCCCCGATCCTCCACCACGCCCAAGTGCGCCACTCAATAACACCAACACACCCATCACCCCCGCACGCACTGCAGATGCACTCATTCCAACCAGATACACAAATCCGGCAACCATAAGCACAACAAAATAGAATGCGCGTTTGCGCCGCACTCGCAACGCTCCCAACGCCCACGAACACACCGACACAATAATACTCACATTGAACCCCGAAACAGCGAGCACATGCGTGAGTCCCGTGTTAGCAAAATCTTGCTTCATTGCCGGCGGGAAATGCGCTTGCAGTCCATACAATGTCCCCGCGACAAATGCCGCGTGAGGCTCTGGCCAAATTTCCCGCACCCGAACATACAGGCGTTCCTGCACAGCCACCGCTGCCTCTGGCGCCTTTGCACGATACCGCTCCAAGTGCGTTACTTGCTGGATCGCAACGGCAACAAGATAGACGCCGCAGGCGACCATGAGACGTCTTGACGGCGACTGTATCCATTGCTTCATACGATGTCTCGGCCTCAATGAGCCGTTTGCACACCGTAGAAAAGAATTGGTGATTTAATCAATGTGGATAACTCCTAGAGCACAATACTAACCATCTTTCCCTTGATCACAATAACCTTGGTCGGCGTTTTGCCCTCGAGCCACTTCTCTACTCCAGGCTGGGTAAGTGCTGCTTCGCGGACAGTTGCTTCGTCTGCCTCGCGCGCAATTACGAATGACGCGCGCAATTTGCCAGAGACTTGCACCGCGTAGGTCACTTCGTCTCGCACCAGATACTGCTCATCCACCGTAGGCCACGCAGCATACGCAACGGACGTCGTGTTGCCCAGCGCACTCCACAATTCTTCTGCAAGATGTGGTGCGTATGGCGCAAGCAATTGCACGCCGACGCGATATGCCTCCATCGGCACTGCAGACAACGCATTGAGTGCATTGGTGTATTCCATGAGTGCAGCGACTGCGGTGTTGAACCGCATGCCTTCGATCGCATCACCAACACGCTTGATTGTTTGATGCATGAGCACCAACAGATCGCGATCCGCGACAGCGTCGGACACCTTCTCACTGAGCAACGTGAACTTCGTCAGGAAGCGATGCACGCCAATAAGCCCATCCGTATCCCACTGTGCATGTTGATCAAATGGCCCCATGAACATTTCATATGCACGGAATGTATCAGCGCCATACTGCGCAACAAGATCATCCGGATTCACCACATTACCCTTGGACTTCGACATCTTCTCCCCGCCCTTTGCGAGAATCAATCCGTGACTCGTGCGACGGTTGTACGGCTCGCACACAGGAGACGCGCCAATATCGAAGAGGAATTTGTTCCAGAATCGCGAGTACAACAAGTGCAACACAGTATGCTCCATTCCACCGTTGTACCAATCCACACCCATCCAATAATTCACTGGCTCGGCTTGGTATGCAGCAAGAAATTCGCGCTTGAGCGCATCCATCTCATTCTTGTTGCGTGTTGCATAGTGTCCAACATGCCATCGCGGTGAAATCATCCGGAATGTCGTGCCGTACAATGTGCAGCGATGCACCTGTTCGTAATCCGTCGGCAACGCATCACCAACCGATGGAATAATGTGTACCAACTCACTGTTAGTCACGAGTGCGCGAGCGCGCTCAAAATCTTCGCGACGCACCACCACATCTGCATCATTCATGTGCATCCACACCGAACGGTTGAGACCATTGATCGCGAGTGTCCCACATACCCAGTGTTCAATTCCAGCAGCATCAAATCGTGCACGCGTTTCAAGGTATGCATCCCAAATCTGTTTGTCCTTGTCTACAAGTTCAATCGCAGGGCGCGTCCACGCATGCGCTCGCGTGAACATTGCGTCATCCTCTGGCGCGCAATAGCGCAAGAAATACCAGCTAGACCCTGCCCAATTCGGCATGGTGTCTGTCTCACGTCGTGCTGGACCGCCACACTGCGGACAAGTCGTCTTCACCCAATCAGTAAGCGTCGAAAGCGGACTCTCTCCCGTGTCTGTCGGCTGATACTTCTCAACGTGCGGCAACGTGAGCGGCAACTGCTCCTCAGGAAGAGCAACCCATCCGCCACATGGTTCACAGTGTACGAGTGGAATCGGCTCACCCCAATAGCGCTGACGTGAGAACACCCAATCGCGCAGTTTGTACTGCACAGTGCGCTTGCCCCAACCCTTCTCCTCAAAGTAATCCATGGTCTTGTCCATCGCGTCAGCGAATTCGACACCATTGAGAAAATCCGAATTGATCATCACACCCTTCGCGCCTTTCTCAACCACCTGCTCCGGGCGCTCGATCGCTGACGTATCACCGTCCTCACCAACGACAACGCGACGAATTGGCAACCCGTACTTGATCGCAAATTCAAAATCGCGCATGTCATGCCCCGGACACCCTTGCACTGCACCTGTTCCCACAGTCATGAGCACAAAATCTGCGACCCACACAGGAATCGACTCGCCCGTCACGTGATTCTTCACGTACGAACCTGTGAACACGCCAGACTTCTCTTTGTCATCTGCGAATCGATCTTCGGATTTTTTCCTTTTGTAAGCATCAACATACTGTGCAACTCCTTCGCGATGTTCTGCTGTAGTGAGCATTGCAACTTCCGGATGCTCAGGAGAAATCACCACGAAGGTTGCACCAAAATTCACTGGAGTTGTTGTGAAGCATGCGAGCTTCGCGTCACTTCCTACTACTTCATACTCAATAATAATACCCTCGGACTTGCCGATCCAATTCGTCTGCTGCACACGCGCAGCTGGAATATAATCGACGGTATCAAGATCCGCGAGCAAACGATCTGCATACTTCGTGATCGCGAGCATCCACTGTTCCTTGTCGCGCTTCTCTACTGCGGTACCACAACGCTCACATGCACCATCGACAACTTCTTCGTTTGCCAACCCGATCTTGTCCTTGGGACACCAGTTGATAGGAATATTCGCCTTGTACGCCAACCCCTTCTTGAACAACTGCAAGAAAATCCACTGTGTCCATTTGTAATACTTCGGATCAGTCGTATCGATTTCGCGCGACCAATCGAACGAGAATCCGAGCGCCTGCAACTGTCGACGAAAATTCGCTTCGTTCTCTGCAGTCACATCCGCGGGCTGACGGCCAGTCTTGATCGCATAATTCTCCGTTGGGAGTCCAAACGCGTCCCACCCCATAGGATAGAGCACGTTATACCCTTGCATGCGACGCTTGCGTACGACTACGTCGAGCGCTGTGTACGAACGCGGATGGCCTACATGCAATCCGGCACCAGACGGATATGGGAACTCGATGAGCGCAAAGAATTTCGGCTTGCCAGAGCTCGCGTCTTCTACCTGGAACGTGTTGTTGTCGCGCCAGTACTGCTGCCACTTTTCTTCGATCGCGCGGAAGTCGTATAGCTGCATAAGGGGGTCATTGAGATAGGGTCATTGTGACGAAATAGGCCAAAAAAGTAAAGCGTTTTGCCCACTATCCCAGTTGTCCACAGATCGCGCATATTGTAATACACGCACCCCCATCATACAGTGAAGACACTCGTAATGAGCGGCATATGCCAACCACCAATCCCAATGCACCTGTTACCGTTGCCGAGCTCGATGACCGGCTCGATGTTCGTTTTGCCGCCTTTGAAGTAAAGATGGCAAAAATCGTAGAGAATGCTGTAACCTCCCTCGCAACCACATTCCACGAAGCAATGCTTGTTATGTACGAACATGTCGACCATCAAGGCCGATCACTTTCTGCCAGACTCGACCGTGTTGAGGCCACAATGGTTACCAAATCATACTTGGACGATAGACTCTCTGATTTCAAGGGTGAAGTATTTGAACGTATGGATCGCACCTACGTGAAGCGCAGTGAACTGCGGGCACAAGAAATTCTCCACCAGACAAAATAAAAAGCGCTCATGTATCCTCCAATACATGAGCAGCTTCGTTTGAGTTGTCTTGTCGCTACGCCGGCCAGTCTCACATCGACGCGGACTGGCCTCCGTTCTGGCGCGCCAGCTTCTTGTCGCGGTTGCTGATCCTACCCGAGTTGAACGTCATCGCGAGCGCCTGCGCACCGCGATGCGCCAGCTCCTTCTTGACCTCCTCGGCCTGCTTCTCCAGCTGGCTACGGCTGACGAACCGGCCTTTGATGCGTCCGGTGTTCTTGGCGCTCTCGATGGCACTGAGCTTCTCGATGACCGGCGCGAGCGCCTCGCGAGCCGCACGAACTTCAGTGCGGTCGAGAGCGTTCAATTTCAACGGATCGACCATGCCCTTTGCTTTCTCGGCCTCGTACTTGTACGCATGCTCGATCTGTGCGACCACCGCCATCAGCGGACTGAAGCGGGTCTCTGGGTCATACTTCCGAATCTTGCGCATGCAGCTCTTGCAGCGGATCACGAGCTTCAGGACCTGGTAGTCCACGTCGGTGAGCTTGGCCACGTTCTTGAAGCCACTCCCTTTCTTGACAGGCAGGCGGACCAACAGTTTCATGGCCATGATGCACGCCGGCGTTGGCGCGAACGCATCACGTGCCAACATCGGCGTGGCAGCACATCTCTCGCTGGCACAGGTAACAGTATCGATCGAAACCAACATCGGACACCCCTCAGTGCTCTGCCATTGGCAAAGCGGCAAAAGATCAAAACCCCGCATCCTAGCAGAAATGCGGGGTTTTGTCAATATACTGATGAACTATCGCCTTTTTACGCACCAATCGCCTTCTTGATCATCGCTTCGAGACGCTCGCGACCAATGCCGCCAACAGCCTCGTCTACGATCTGTCCACCCTTGAATACCTTGAATGTTGGGATGCTCATGATGCCGAATTGGCTTGCGAGCTCCGCGTTCTCATCCACGTTCATCTTGCCGATCTTGATCCCCTTGCCGTCGTACTCGCGTGCGAGCTCTTCGACCATTGGTTTCATTACCTGACAAGGACCGCACCATACTGCCCAGAAATCAACGAGTACTGGGATTGAGCTCTCGAGCACTTCTGTCTTGAAATTTGCCTCCGTGAATTCCATAGATGTTGATTATTTTTCTTGATGGAGATGTTTGAACTCGATCGTGCGCTTGCGGATCTCTTCGCTGTACGCCTCGAGGATGTCGCCAACCTCAACACGCAACTTGCCCGCAAATCGCATACCGAATTCTGTACCTTCGAAGATCTGCTTCTCGACTGATTGACCGAGTTGGAGACTCTCGATTGTGCCTTCGCCTTCGATCATGTTGGAGCGACGCACACGAACACGCAGACCCTTGAGCATCTTGCCACTGATCACACGCGCACCGATTGTCATTGCACTCTTGTCTGTGCGGAAGATCGCGAGTACCTTCGCATGACCGTGCTCTGTAATAATATGTTCTGCTGGGAGCAACTTCTGGAGTTCGGCTTCGATGTACTCGAGAAGTGCATAGATAACATCGAACTTCCCTACCACAACGGTCGGCTTGTTGCGCAACTCTGCCTGACCCATCGGTGACATCTGTACACGGAAGGCGAGAATCTGTGCGTGAGATGACTCAGCGCGAGCAACATCAGCTTCGGTAATGTTGCCAAGTCCTTTGCCAACCACCTTCACCGCAACTTCATCATGCTGGAACTTCTCAACCGAACCGAGAATTGCTTCGAGCGATCCAAGTACATCGGCCTTGATAACAAGTGTGAGTGTTTTCTTCGGCTGATTATCCTGGTTGGTCTCTTGTGTAGGCTGATTGATGCTGTGTGTGGTCTTGGTTGTGGAGACACCCTTACTCTTGCGAACCTTCTCCGCAGTGTCAGACTTGCTCACATCCATGATATCACCAACTTCAGGAGCAATCTTGAATCCGAGGACGCGAACTGGTGTGGAAGGCGGCGCAACAAGTACATCTTCGCCGCGATAATTCTTCATGGCGCGTACCGTGCCGTATACTTTGTTGTTCACTACCAGTGAGTCCCCACGGTGCAATGTACCAGCCTGAACCAACACGGTAGCCACTGGACCTTCGCCCTTGTCTACGTGCGACTCAATGATCGTACCAATAGCTGGTCGATCTGCCGAAGCGCGAATATTCGCTTCTTCTACATCAGCAACGAGGAGGATAGTCTCAACCAACTGATCAATGTTCTTGCCTTCCTTTGCAGAAATCGCAACCACTGGCGTCTTGCCACCCCACTCTTCAGGAAGAATATTTCGGCCGGACAATTCTGTCTTCACCTTGTCGATATTTGCGTCTGGCTTGTCGATCTTGTTGATCGCTACAACCATTGGCAACTTCGCTGCCTTAATAATATTGATAGCTTCGACTGTCTGCGGCATCACGCCATCGTCTGCTGCAACAACGAGAATAGCGATGTCTGCGATACGCGCACCACGGCTACGCATCACGGTGAACGCTTCGTGACCCGGAGTATCGATGAAGGTTACGTGGCGCTTGGTCTTCTGCCCCTTCATGGTGTGCTCGATCTGGTACGCACCGATGTGCTGTGTGATTCCACCAGATTCTGTTGCCATGATGTTGGTGCTGCGAATGGCATCGAGCAACTTGGTCTTACCGTGGTCAACGTGACCCATGACTACTACAACTGGTGGACGCGTTGTCATGTCCCCTACAACCTGTGTAGAGAGTGCTGCTTGCAATGCGTCAGCAGTTGCTTCTTCGCCAGCAGTTGCAGGAACACTTGCTTCTTGCTCCACAACAAATCCCATGTCTTCTGCAAGCACGGTTGCTGTTTCGCGATCAATATTCTGGTTGAGATTGGCAAGAATGCCGTTCTTCATGAGCTCCATGATCACGCTCGTCACTGGCAAGTTGAGACGACCAGCGAAATCACGCACCGAAATTACATCAGGTACATACACGATTTCACCACGCTCTTTGCGCATGGCGCGCTCGAGCTCTTTGCGCTTCTTCGCTTCTTCCTTCTTGCGACGCTCCAACTCGTCCTTCATGCGCTTGCTCGAGCGCATGATAGCCTGAGCGACGCGATCATCTACTTTGATTGCTTTTTTACCGATGTCAAAACCGAACTCCGGCAGGATTTCGAGAAGTACATTCGTATGGATTCCTACGCGGCGTGCGAGTTCTGTGACGTTCATAGTGTGAAGAGTATAGCAAACATTGCAGAAAATACAAGGGCTGCTAGGATGGGGGTATGAGCTTCCTCTTCCTCAACAAACCCGCTGGCTGGACCTCGCACGACGTGGTCAATGTTGTGCGCCGAGTTACGGGCGAAAGACGGGTGGGGCACGCCGGAACACTCGACCCATTTGCCACCGGACTGCTCATTGTCGCAGTAGGGCGAGAATCCACCCGAATGATCGACACATTCAAGGCGCATGAGAAGGAATACGAAGTAGTCGCGCAATTTGGCGCAACCAGCGATACGCAGGATCGCATGGGCGTTATCACACCAACCCCAGGCACACCCGTGACCGTAACGCGAGAAATGCTCCAAGCAACACTCCCCGAATTCACCGGCCACATTCTCCAGATACCACCCATGTACTCTGCGAAGAAAATCAACGGCCACAAACTCTACGAACTTGCCCGCGCTGGCAAAACCGTCGAACGCCAACCATCAGCCATCACGATTTATCATATTGAAATCCTCGACTGCAAGGAAAACCAAGCAACCTTGCGCGTAGTATGCAGCGTCGGCACGTATATCAGAACACTTGTACACGACATTGGCCAACGAATTGGTTGCGGCGCCTATGCAGCTGAGCTCACCCGCACGCGCATTGGAGTGCATACACTTGCGCAAGCACAAGATGTGGAAGTATTTCGGGCGACTGTAACGCCTAAAAATGAAAGCAGCGCGCCACACCCGAAGATGTAACGCGCCGTACTACCTGAAACCACCGATGTTGATCGCTCAATCCCGTTGAGGATCAAGTGACAGCGCGACGATCAGCGTCTAGCGACCCCGACCACGCACGTTGCCGCGATCGCGACGACGCCCGCGCTTGCGCTGCTCCCGAACTTCCTGCGCTTCCTTCTTGCGCTTCTGCTCGAGCTCTCGAACCTTCGCGCGCCACCCGGGACCGCGGGGCGGCTTGACCTTCTTGGCCTCGTCGTCCTTGGACTGGACGCTGAGGTGGATTGCCCCACCGGGACCGCGCTTGGCCTTGAGCTTCATCTTCGAACCATCGGACATAGGTGTTGGCCTCTTGTCTTCCGGGTTACAGGTCTGATCGCATCGACACATGCCGCTGCGAAATCTCGGACAGTATCCCTAATTTTACAATTCTTGTCAACGCCCAGCGCTTGCGCTATGATTGCGCCAGTGAACCTTAATCCTAAATGCGCTTGTTTGTTCTGATAGGGATTGTTGCTATGGATACCACGCACTCATTGACTTCGCTCAAATTCGCGACGTTTGTGCTCTAGAGGCGACTCTGGTCTTCTTGCGGTCCCTGTTGGGCAATCGCGCCTGACACTATGCCCTCTCTTATTTATATCGTACTCGGCCTTCTTGCAGGCGGCGCCGCCGGGTATTTGTTGCGCAAAAAAATCGCCGCCGCCAATGCCAACACCCTCGAAGCCAAGGCAGAGAACATGCTCACCGAGGCACGTACCAAGCAACAGCAAATCCTCCTCGAAGCGAAGGACAAAGCCATGAAGTACATGGACGACGCCAAGCGCGAAGAAGAAGAGCGTCGCCGAGAACTCAAGCAAACACAAGATCGACTCTCCACCCGCGAAGCAACCTTCGACAAGAAATTACTCGAATTGGAAGAGCGCCAGGAAGGTCTGCGCGCCCAGGTTGAGAAGGTCCGCGTTCGCGCGACAGAAATCGAAGGGATCCGCGCCGCTGCCGAGACCAAGCTCGCTGAAGTAGCTCGCCTCACAGCCGAAGAAGCAAAGCAAGAACTCTTCAAGCGCGTCGAGGAGTCCAGCCGCCAAGAAATTGGTGACCGCCTCATGAAGCTCGACCGTGAGAACTCCGATGAATACGAAATGCGCGCACGCCGCATTCTCTCCACAGTAATGGAGCGCTACGCTGCTGCAACAGTCTCCGAGAACGCAACATCCGTTGTAGAGTTGCCAAGTGAAGACATGAAGGGTCGCATCATTGGTAAAGAAGGTCGCAACGTTCGAATGATCGAGCGCCTTACTGGCTGTGAATTCATTATCGACGACACTCCAGGTGTTGTTACTATCTCGTCGTTTGCGCCGATTCGTCGCCAAGTTGCGAAGCTCACCCTTGAGAAACTCATCAAGGACGGCCGCATCCAGCCAGCCCGCATCGAAGCCTTTGCTGAGGAAGCGAAGAAAGATCTCGCGATCGAACTCAAGAAAGCTGGCGAAAATGCACTCTACGAATTGGGCATCACCGGTACTGACCCGAAGTTGGTTTCTATTGCAGGACGTCTCAAATACCGCACGTCATTTGGTCAGAACCAGCTCATGCACGCTATGGAAGTTGCATACTTCTGTGAAATGCTTGCGAAGGAGTTGGGTGCAGACCCTGCTATGGCAAAGAAGGCAGGGTTCTTCCATGACATTGGTAAAGCAGTAGACCACGAGACACAAGGAGGACACCCAGAGATTGGTTACACCATCATGAAGAAGTTCGGCTACCCAGAAGAAATCGCGTACTGCTGCATTGCGCACCACGAGGACAAGCCGAAGACACTCCTTGGCTCTATTTGTAAGGTGGCTGATGCGCTGTCTGGCGCTCGCCCAGGCGCACGTCGCGATTCGTATGAGCAGTACATCCACAAGCTCGAAGATCTCGAGAACATCGCAACACGCCAGCCAGGTGTAGAGAAGGCATACGCAATCCAAGCAGGCCGCGAAATCCGCGTGTTCGTGAATCCCGCTGCGATGGATGACTTCGGCGCATACAATCTCGCAAAGGCAGTGGCTCACGACATTGCCGCAGAGATGAAGTACCCAGGTGAAGTGAAGGTTACGGTGATCCGCGAGACCCGCGTTATTGAGTACGCGCGCTAAAAGGTGCTATACTTGGACCAAATTACCATCTCACATATGAACAAAGCAGAGTTAGCCGAAGCCATTGCAGCCCGCGTAGGTGTCACGAAGAAAGAAGCGGAAGACATGGTCGAAGCGTTCACAGACATCACCACGCAGAACTTGCAAATGAACGGTGAAGTGGTGCTCGCAGGGTTCGGCACCTTCTCCGCCCGCGTACGCGCTGGCCGCATGGGCGTGAATCCACAGAAGATCTCCGAGCAGATTCAGATCAATCCAACGAAGGTTGCGAAGTTCAAGGCTGGGAAGAATCTCAAGGAAGCGTTGAAGAAGTCGCAGCACACGACAACAGCGGCAGCTCCTGTACCAGAAGTGTCAGTACCAACAGTGTAATCTCAAAAAACAAAACACTCTCGGCGCGATGCCGAGAGTGTTTTGTTTTTACTTTGCTTGTACCCCGTACACATTGGTACTTCCCAAGATGTCCAATGTTCGACCTCTCATAGCGCCACGCTCGTTGCGCTGAAAAAGAAACCAGTTATTACTATACCCCAAATATTGCTGAACTCTACCATTCACAGACATATCACCATTTCTTTCTGCGAGGATTCGTTGGGATTCAGTCAGGATGAACTCCTGCCTCGACGACGCACCTAGTGTAACGACAGTTACAGCTTGTGGAAATTGATTGTGATCGTTAGAAAGAATTACACGGTCGCCTTCGATGCGCTCAATATGATCAAAAAATCCTTCAAGTGTTAACGCTTTGTGAATCTTTCCTGTAGAGAACTGATAGACCCACATCTCGTTCTTTGACTTCTTAGTGTCAAGCGTTCGAGCGCTCGTAGTAGATGTCGCGAGTGTGTTACGCAGGATTAGCACACGATCGCCGTAGACCTTGATATCACTCTGTGGCGCAAACAAGTTGTTGGAAAGCGATGGGTCAGGATTCCACCCATCGAGTTGTCCCGGTGTTCCAGAGCGATACTCCAGTAGGAAGGGCACAACTACCTTCCCTGTTTTCTTGGTCTGTACGTTATACCATAGGAGTTCGCTCGTTTTCTTCTGTGGATGTACAGCAACGGTCACAGCGTATGATGAACCAAGCACAGGGTAGTACACTTTTCTCGGTGAACGGTTGGACGTCTGTGCGCCTGGCACTGTTGCAGCACTCACCACATAACCACTACTCGGCTTTGGGAACGACGGCGCCAAACGTTCCCACTTTTTTGTGCTAGTGACCCAACGAAAGAGTAATTCTTTGCCTTTCCCCGTGGCTGTTTCCACTACAATCGCACCTGCCGTCTGGTACTCACCGCGTATTTCGAACAACCGCTCGTAGGATACGAGATAGTCACCACGGTTGTGCCAAGTTGGCTCGCGATACACTTCTGCTGTAGTGCGCGACGCGAAATCATAACTCATCAATCGATGCTTCACCATTGTTGTCGCGCCGGGCTGCTCAACATTTTCGGTCCAAAGAATATGTGTTGGTGTCACGGTCCACTTCGTCATCGGCGGTGTCTCGTACTTCCCAGTGGTTCTGACAATCTCAGGCGGTGATTGCTTCCCTATTGTCCACACGCGGAATTGTATGAATTCACTGGCAAGGAACTCCTGGCGAAGATCCCCTACCTTTCGACTGAACTCGAGAATCTTTCCTTGAGCTGATTTTTGAAACTCCGTATCTTCCATTTTTGCCGCATCCTTGCTGTCTTGTTCAAATTGTTTGTAAAAGGCATCAATCTCAACTTGCAACTGTTTTGCCTTTGCTTCAATTGGCCCTTTGGATTCGTTGGCACTGACCATCTCTACGACGCGCCCCGTACTCACCTCAATATCACGATGAACACTCACGATCGCATTTGTTTCTGGTGCAAGGAACTGCATCATTGATTGCACAGGCAATGTCACTGTTCGCGTTGCAGCTTCAGCGTTCGATGTAACACCTAGGAGTAAAACGAGAAAGAGAATCATATTTCGAACGACAAAAAATCGTTGCATGTCAGTAAAACATACTCGCAGTATACCACGACCAAAATAAAAGGAGACAAACACCTTCGACGCAATGCCTGAGTTTTTTGTTTTATTTTCCTTACAGTTATATACTCATGATATTAACTTACTTTTTTTATGTTACGTTCTTTTTTATCAATTACCGCCATATTGGTGTTGCTCTCTGCAATACCAGCGACTACGTTCGCTGCAGTACCATCCTATCCTCTACCTTCTCGCACAACGGCCGAGCTTATTGTGCCACGTGCTGAATCGAACATTTTGTTCGATCTGAGCAGTCAAGTTTCCAACAATCGCTTTGTACAACTAGAACAAGTATTCGATCGAAGCGCGCACGAGAAGAATCTCAACGAAGTTCTTCCGCCGATCCTTTCTGCGCTCAAACAGTGGAACTCGCTGGCACCCGAGGTACAAGAAAGTGCTGAAGAGCAGATGAATGCCCTACGTGCAAATTTTTTGCAAAAAGAAACACCTCTTTTTGAGAACACTACAGATCAATTCCGAGTGTGGGATCTCACTCGCCCAGGGAAATCACGTATCGTGCCCACCAAAACTCTCCAAGCAAAAATAACCCACTGGACACTCACTCCAACTCATATTTTGTGGGAAAGTACTGAGCCTGCACCCAAAAGCACAGACGGCACACTAGTTAACAGTATCCGATCCTATTCGTTCGCTACAGGCAAAGAAGAGCTGATCTATACCGAAACTTCAGCGAACGGCGGCCCCATCGACCGCATTATGTATGGCAGTACCACAGGGGAATACAACAGCGTCACGTTCGAGATTCAAGAAGGAGTCGCGCCGAATGCACAGCACAAACAGACGTACGTTTGGAATACCAAAAAAGGCGTATGGGAATATAAAGACCTTACTTTTTCAGGTGTTGCAAAGGGATTCACCTTCTCAAACAAACGCATTACCGGCCCGACGCAAGTAAACAGTAAGGAATTAGTAATGCAGTATCCAGTCATGGGTTCAACCTATGCAGTACTTCCCGCATCTCAGTACACAAAAAAAGTAAGCCAACTTGCATGGGTAAATGTTCAGACTAACAAGCGAGGAGTAGCCACGCTTCCATTCTTGGTGACCACCGACGCTCGCAAAGATGGGGTTACAACCACGAAGAACTACCTCACTCCGTACGCTTCGGATATGAAGATCTACGGAGATCGTATACTTATCCTCCGCATGATCCCAGTGATGAATGGCAAGAATCTCAATGAAGCTAAATCAGTATCCGAACTCTGGACATATACCTTCAGCACGAACAAGGTGCAACGCATCATGAAACTCGAGGGATACTTCGACCGTATCGAGTCGTTCGAAGGCGATGAAGCCCTGCTTTCATCTGTCGCATACCCTACAACAAGAGCGTTCACTCATATTGTGCTAAAGGGAACACCCCGTCAGGATTACACGATAACACAAAAAGAAATTACCAAGCACAAAGGAAGTAAAAACATCATTGGCTATTCGCGAGGCACATTTGTACTAGCTGATTCCCCTTTTGCTTCAGCAGAACCTACACAACCCGACTTCAGCAAGATGTCGGATGCACAACTCGAACAATTCGCACTCGATGTGTTAATGGCACCACGTGTACACACATTCCTCCTGAAAAAATAATCCACAGCTCTGTTTCGCACAAAAGAAGAGGCCGCCGTATCACTACGGCGGCCTCTTCGATGATTGCAACGTGAACTACAAAATTGCTTCCTTTGCAGCCTTTGCAACGCGGAACTTCACCACAGTCTTTGCTGGGATCTGTACCTGTGCGCCGGTTGCTGGGTTGCGTCCCATGCGTGCTGCGCGGTGAGCCTTTACAAGCTTACCGAGTCCTGGAAGTGTGCACTCACCAGACTTTTTTGCGTACGTGCAAGCCATAGAAACAAGTGTTTCTACAACTGCAGCTGCCTGCTTGCGGGTGAGCCCCGTCTTCTCTGCGAGCTCGGACATGAGCTGCGACTTGCTTGGTCCTTTTGCCATAACCTTGAAGTTACTTGAGTTATCTTGATCAAAGTATACCAAATCCTAAGAAAAACAAAGAAAAGTTATCCACAGTGCAAAAATAAAAGCGGCTCAGGTGCTCGTGTGAGAGTTAGAATCTCAGCACGAGCACCCGAGCCACCTACTGTCGACGGCGTTCAGCCGTAGACAGCGCGACGCAACTGACTGCTCACCCCCGCCTTGAGCAACGCGTACGCGAGCCGCGGCGGAAATAGAAACAATCCGATAGCGTAGTCCTTCATCATTCGGCGCATGCGTTCTCCTCGAGATATGTTGCGTAGCTCGAGGAGTGAACCACATTTGGCACGTTCTGTCAAGACTCTGAGCCGACGATCTCGAGATGTCGCCTGTACGCGCCCGTATCATGCAGCACTCGATACTGTGCACCATCGGGCGCAGTCATGGGTTGCCACCCCGTGTGCAAAGGCGGCGCCAGCTGAGGGACGCCAAACATTTGTGCGTGGTGAAACAATGCCACCACCACGACGGCCGCCTCCACATCGACTCGCAATCGCCTACACGTTCGATGCAACCCTCGTCGCAATGCGAGGTATTGATCTCCCTGCATGACCTGCACAGCGAAGTGATTAACGAACTTCACACGACTGTCTTCGCACTTGCGATCTGTCTGGATGATCCCACGTGCACACGCGAGAGCTGACTCCCCCATGATCGTAGAGAGTTGCGTACAGAACTGCCGAAAGAACTTCGGTAGTACACGAAGATGCGACTCTTCCAGCCATCCAATCTCTTGCGCATCGGTATTCCACCGCCAGTACGCGTCGTACTTCATGACTTCCTCCTACGGGGTTAGTACTGCTTCTCCACAGTAACAAGAGAAAGATGTTTGTCAAAATAAATCTATCTAACTCCTCTTGTGAGTATTGACAAATCACCTCATTTGTACTACCTTGCACGCGAGTTACTCGCCCACACTGGAGGTGTTGCGTGGCAGAATCACTCTCGATCTCTAGCGCCGTGCTGATTCTGATCACCGGCATCATGTACTTCATGCAGATTCAACGCGGCTTGTCCCAGCCAAATGCCGCGACATGGATCATCTGGCTCTTCATCGATGTGGTCAACGTCGCATCCTACACAGAGATGGTCGAGCACGAACCATTCAAGGCGTACGCAGCCATGGCAGCCATGATGAATGCGGTTGGCATTTTCTTCTACGCTGCTTGGAGAAGATCCTTCGTGCGCATGGATAGAACCGACTTCTTCCTCCTACTGCTCGCGATAGTGATCGCTTTCATATGGAAGCTTACTGGGAATGCGACACTTGCTAACGTGCTCCTGCAATCCGTGTTCGTCATCTCGTTTGCACTCACCATTCGCAGCATCTGTAACGGCGCTCCAGAGCATCCAGCTGCCTGGCTCGTTGCTGTGAGTGCGTATGTGCTCTCGATCATTGCGATCATCCTCACATGGGACAGTCCCGACGATGGCTGGGAGCTTGCGTTCCCGATCATCAACGGAGTGCTCGGCAACGGCTCGATCCCTGTGACGTTGTGGATCGTACGCCGTCGACAACAGTGAACCGCGCCAACCCATTGAACTCGACACCGCTTTGGCATCAACCAGCCAAGCGGTGTTGTTTTTTGTCGGCGTTCGCTCCTAGTCACACCTCGCGATCCACGGTATACTACGCACATTCACGTACCACATGGATACTGATTTTCTCGCGTCCCTTCGCCGCCAAGAGGAGCGTTTACAACCGCCGCCCGAGAAACGTTCGCGATTGCGAACGTGGCTTCGTCGCGTCGGTATTTTTTTCTCTGTTCTCATCGCACTCGTCATTCTCGTGACATGGCTGGGCACGATCGTCTTCATGCCAGACTCTGGCGAAGGATGGTATCGCGGATCTGACAACCACGTGAGCATCATCTCTGCGCTGCGCAATCTCATTACACACAACACAGACGTAATCGAAGGTGCACCAGACGACCGCATCAACATTCTCCTGCTGGGCATGGGAGGACTCGGACATGACGGTCCATATCTCACTGACACCATTATTCTCGCCAGCATCAAGCCGTCGACAAAGAGCGTCGCACTCACCTCAGTCCCCCGCGACCTCACCGTACCAATTCCTGGACACGGAGATCGCAAGATCAACGAAGCGAATCACTACGGTGAAATGAAGGATGCAGGCAATGGCGCCGAGCTCGCACGCAAAACACTTGAGAACGTCACTGGTCAAACCATTCACTACTACGTGCGCGTAGATTTCGCAGGATTTGAACGACTCATCGATGAAGTTGGTGGTGTTGATATCCAAGTCGAACGAGGATTCACCGACAAAGGATTCCCTGCGCCAAACGACGAGTACCAAACCATCTCATTCGCTTCTGGGCTGCAACACATGAATGGACGCACTGCGCTCAACTACGCGCGATCACGTCATGGTAACAATGGCGAAGGATCAGATTTCGCACGATCACGACGTCAACAAAAAGTGATTGTTGCACTCAAAGAAAAGTTATTGTCTGTTTCTACACTCGCCAACCCTGCGAAACTCTCGGGTATTCTCGACACGCTCTCATCACACCTGGTCACCAACATTGATTTGCCCACGGGTTTGCAGATCGGCCAGATCATTCGCGATATTGATACGTCAGCAGTGAAGTCACTCTCCCTCTCTGACGCACCAGGCAACTACTTGGTGAATGCGAGTACGCAAAGTGGGTATTATCTGTATCCACGTGACCGATCCTTCGGAGAAATCCGTCAGGCAGTCGAGCAGATTTTTGATGAGACGCCTGTGTCATCAGCTCGCATTGCGACCTCAACTCCTACACAAACAGCACCCGCAAAGACAACCTCCCCAGTGGGTACAATTGCGACCACCAACTCCAGTTCTACCTCTGCACTGGTCGTGGCCGTGCGCAACGGCACATACGTTGCAGGCCTGGCAGCTCGAATTCAGGCCCAAATCGAGGGGGTCCAGGTCCCAGTCTCGAGCATTGACAATGCGGACAATCGCCCCTATACTACGACAGTTGTATACGATTTGAGTGGTGGCAAGCATCGCGAGATCGCCAATCGCATCGCTACTCGACTCAATGCAACCGTGGTTACCGGCACGCCGCCCACGTCTCTTGCACCCGGAACTTCAATCCTGGTCATCGTCGGAACCGACGCTGTTAACTGAGTTCGTATGAATCGCGTCCGCACCCAACCCCTTCCCACAATCGCTCTTGTGGGCCGTACCAACGTAGGCAAATCTACGCTTTTTAATCGTATAGTTGAAGCCAAGAAGGCACTCACATCTGATATTGCAGGCACAACTCGCACACGCAACATCGCCAATTACTGGTGGCGCGGCCGCGAAATCCGTGCGATCGACACTGGCGGACTCACCTACGACGATTCTCTCCCTTTTGAAAAGGAAATTCTCGAGCAGGTAGAGCGCGGCATCAAGGACGCCGACGTTGTATTGTTCGTACTCGATGTCCAGACTGGAATCCTCGCCCAGGAACGCGAGCTCGCTCGACGATTGCGCAAAGTCGGCAAACCCGTAGTCATCGCCATCAACAAAGTAGACTCCGTGAAGTGGCGCAAGCGCTCTGAGGATGAGAACTGGAAGGCGCTCGGATTTGGTGAACCATTCTTTGTTTCGGCAAGCAGCGGATCTGGTGTGGGCGATCTCCTCGACTCCATCCACCACAAACTCCCGAAGGAGATTGTCATCCCCGACGAAATGATTGAAGAAGTGAAGCACCTTGCTCCTGGCGAAAAGCCAGAAGGCATTGTTGCGCGCATCGCACTCTTGGGCAAACCAAACGTTGGTAAGTCATCACTTCTCAACTCACTTGCAGGCGCTGATGAAGTTATTGTGAGCGAAGTCGCGCACACCACACGCGAAACATTTATTATCGACGTGCAGCACGAAGGCAAGAAATTCCAAATCGTTGACACTGCTGGTATTCGCCGCAAGGCTCGCGTAGAAGGCGGCCTCGAGCGCATGGGCGTGAGCGCGAGCATCCATTCACTCGACGAGTGTGATGTTGTGTTGTTGCTCCTCGACGCAACCGAACCATTCTCCAAACAAGAGAAGCATCTCTTGGGCCTTGCAGAGAACAAGCACGCAGGCGTGATCATCGTGGTCAACAAATGGGACCTCATCGAAGACCACGGACAAGAATACCGCACCGAATACACCAACAGCATTCGCATGATCTATCCGTTCTTGCGCTACGCTCCTGTAGCATTTGTGAGCGCAAAGACAGGATTCCGTGTCCATCAACTCTTCGAGATGGTGGAGAAGGTTGCTGTTGAGCGCGCACGCGAAGTAGAAGACGAAGTACTGCACGGTTGGTGGAAAACCATGGTTCGCCGCCACAAGCCAGTCAAAGGAACTGGTACCAACCACCCAAGCATCTTGTCGTTTCGCCAAATCGATACCAATCCTCCACACTTCGAAGTGGTTATTCGTTTCCAGTCATCACTGCACAATTCCTACTTGCACTTCTTGGAGAATGGGTTGCGCGAGTCCTATGGATTCGAAGGTACTCCGATTGTAATCACGGTTCGCAAATTCAAAAAATAATATGCTCCTTATCGTAGGACTGGGTAATCCCGGCGCGAAATACGCACACACCCGACACAATGTCGGGTTCATGGCGATCGACGCTATTGCCGACGCACAGCGCGACGCCTGGGCTATCAGCTCATGGTCGGAGTCCGAGAAGTTCAACGCGCTCATCACTGATGCCCGCGTAGGTGACACGCGTGTTGTGCTCGCAAAGCCCAACACCTTCATGAATCGCTCGGGAGAATCCGTGCGCGCAATTGCTGCATGGCACCACATCGAGCCCTCGCAAATCATTGTATTGCACGACGAATTAGATGTTCCATTTGGCGAAGTCCGCGTCCAGGAAGACCGCGGCGCAGCAGGACACAATGGCGTGAAATCTATTATTGAAGAGCTTGGTACACAGGAATTTGGCCGTGTACGTATTGGTATTGGACGCCCCGTCGACCCCCTCCCCGTTGATGCATTTGTCCTCGAAGACTTTTCCACAGTGGAAAAAATTGAAATCGAGCGTATACTCTCCGGACTGCCAGCAGTCATCGCCGACAAGTTCTTTGCTACAAAATAGTGCCAGTGCGAGCTGCGACAGTACTAACCACCACATATGGCAGCTATTTCTACCCCCGTTGCAACGGACGTTATTTGTCGTACCACAATTGCATCTCCTGGATACCCAGCACTCTTGCGCGAAATCGTACACCCGCCACACGAACTCTTTGTTCGCGGCGCACCAATCCGAACAGATATTCCACTCGTGAGCATCGTTGGCACACGTCGCATTAGTTCCTATGGGAGACTCGCACTCCAACAGCTTGTTCCGCCGCTTGTCCGCGCAGGTGTTGGCATCGTGAGCGGATTAGCATTTGGTGTTGATGCTGTCGCGCACGCACTCACTGTTGAGGCGCGTGGATACACGATTGCTGCACTTCCTGGATCAGTGGATGACGCATCGATCTTTCCCACGAGCAACCGCGCACTCGCACGTCGCATTCTCGAATCTGGCGGCACGCTCGTGAGTGAGAATCCTACTGGCGCACTCATTCAGTCATTCTCGTTTCCACTACGCAATCGCATCATCGCAGGACTCACACAACTCACCATCGTTGTTGAGGCGCCACGCAAGTCAGGCGCGCTCATCACAGCCAATCTTGCCCTTGATGCCAATCGTAGTGTTGGTGCAGTTCCTGGGCCCATCACGAGTCGAGTTTCTGATGGATGCAACTCACTGCTGCACCGCGGAGCCTACGTGATCACCAGCGCATCAGACGTGCTCGAAATTCTCAATCTCAAGGTGCCTGATACTGCAACAGGCATACCTGCAGAAATTCCCGAAGAATGTCACGTACTTGCTCCGCATCTCACAGCGTCCCCCATCACTACAGATGAACTCATCGAACGCACGCAGTTGCCACCAGGCGATGTGTTGCGTATGATCACCACATTAGAGCTCCTCGGGTGCGTTCGGTCCCCAGTACCTGATACGTTTGTCCGCGTCTACCTATGACCTCGCCAATGCAACCTATTCCCATGTATCACATCAGCATCACCCGCCTCATGGAGCGGGTGATGCGTGTTGGCAAAAAAGAGTTCATGCAAGATCGCAGTGACTGCGCAGTGTATCTCCAACGAACACAATGGGTACTCGACGCACTGGGCAATCCAGAACACAAGATCCCTCACTATATTCACGTCGGCGGCACCAGCGGCAAAGGATCGACAGTCGCGATGATCCACAATTGTATTCGCGCTGCAGGACACCGCGTTGGCTCTACCTATTCACCGCATCTCACCTCATTCACAGAACGATTCCTTGTTGACGATCAGTTCATCAGCCCATCGAAGTTCACTCCACTTGCGTTTGAGATTGAGGACGTATTGGATCGTTGCGAGAAGGAGTCGCCCTACGGCATGATTTCGTTTTTTGAACTCATGTTCATTATGTCGATCATGCACTTCGCTCGCGAAGGCGTGCAGTATGCAGTGATCGAAGTGGGAATGGGCGGACGATATGACGCAAGTAATGTCATCCCCACACCAGATGTCACAGTCATCACCAATGTTGGACGCGATCACTGGCAACTCATCGGTCCAACACGCAAAGATATTGCCCACGAGAAATCAGGTATTATCAAACGCGGAACCACACTCATCCACGGCGTACGCACCCCAGAACTTCAGCAGGTACTCCTTCAGCAGTGCGCCACAGAGCCCCCAGTAACAATACTCGAACCACAATTGCCGCAGCGCGTTCGCGTAGCTCAGGATGGAACAGACTTCGTATATGATGGCAACACATATCGTGTAGCGGCGCTAGGCGCGCATCAGGCCATGAACGCTGGATTTGCAATCGAAGTAGCTCGCGCACTCCACATTCCGGAGTCGGCAATCCGCGCCGGACTTGCAGCGACAACGCGACCAGGATGCATGGAGCGAGTTGACTCCTCTCCTACCCTATATATAGACGGCGCGCACAACACGGACAAAATGCGCGCGACGGTTGCAACCTTGCGAGCACTCACTGCACCTGAGATCCCCGTGCATGTCGTCCTCGCGATTTCTTCGGACAAGGATGCGCGCGCTATGATCAGACTCCTTGCAAAACGCGCCACTACACTTGTTGCCACACAATATGTACCAGCAGGCGGCAAGCAACCATATGCAGCAGCAGCGCTTGCAACCATTGCATGCGAGTTCATGCCTGCAGACCGTGTACGAGTTATAGAAGATGCACACACAGCCTTCACCACTGTGTTGGCGTCAGCTAGCAAAGATGCTATCGTTGTGTGTACTGGCTCACTGTACCTCGCAGGAACACTGCGTAGTAGGTATGTGAGTGAAGACGACATTCTCTTGCGCGGCCACAACCACCTGCCTTGACAATTTCGGCTCCGGTGCGTACGCTCATGACTACCCTATGTCAACACTCGTCATCGTTGAGTCCCCAACCAAAGCGAAGACTATTGCCAAATTTCTCGGCCGTGGCTACCACGTTCTGTCTAGTTTTGGCCATATTCGCGACCTCCCGAAGTCCAAGATTGGCGTAGATGTTGAACACAATTTCGAGCCGAGCTACCTGGTCCCTCGTGACAAGTCGAAGACAGTCAAAGAGCTCAAGGCAGCAGCAAAAAAAGCAAAAACTATTTTGTTCGCAACTGACGAAGACCGCGAAGGTGAAGCTATTTCGTGGCATCTTGCACAGGTGCTCAATATTGATCCAGCAGTTGGACAACGCATCACATTTCACGAAATTACCAAACACGCTATCGAGCATGCTATTGAGCATCCTCGTGCGATTGATTTGCACCTTGTCGATGCACAGCAAGCACGCCGAGTACTCGATCGTCTCGTAGGATACAAGCTCTCTCCATTTCTTTGGCACAAAGTTGCGCGAGGACTTTCGGCTGGTCGCGTGCAGTCTGTAGCTGTTCGCCTCATTGCAGAGCGAGAGCGCGAAATCCTCGCATTCGTCCCACAAGAATTCTGGTCAATCGATGCAACAATGCAAGCCAAGCAAGGTGATGCATTCCCAGCAGCACTCGTTGCCATCGCAGGCAAAAAACTCGACAAATTCGCAATTCCAAACGGGGATGATGCAAAAAAAATTGTAACAGCGCTCACAGGCGCCAAGTATACTGTCAGCTCCGTGGAGACCAAGGACAAGAAGCGCTCCCCACTCGCGCCATACACCACATCTACACTGCAGCAAGACGCCAACAACCGCATCGGCATGTCCGCAAAGGAGACAATGCGCGTGGCGCAGCAACTGTACGAAGGTATTGAGACCACAGATGGTCATGTTGGACTTATCACCTACATGCGTACCGACTCCACTTCGCTTTCGGAGAAGTTCCTCGGCGAAGCACACGCGTACATCGAATCTGCCTACGGCAAGGAATACGGCGTAGTAGAGTCGCGTGTGTTCAAGACAAAGTCCAAGGGCGCACAAGAAGCACACGAAGCCATCCGTCCAACTGATGTTCGCCGCACCCCTGAATCAATGAAGTCACAGCTGCAACCACGCGCATTCAAGCTCTACCAATTGATTTGGCAGCGTGCGCTTGCCACACAAATGGCAGAAGCGAGTGTTGCAGGAACAACCATCGACATCACCACAACCACAGATCAGGAATATACATTCCGCTCTACAGGATCGCGCGTGACGTTCGATGGATTCTTGCGCGTATACAGCACCGCATCAAAAGATGTGATTCTTCCCAAGGTTGCAGAGGGTGAATCTGTGCAGTGCACCACACTTGCTCCAGCGCAGCATTTCACCGAGCCGCCTGCACGCTACTCCGATGCAACACTCGTCAAATCCATGGAAGAACGCGGTATTGGTCGTCCTTCTACCTACGCGCCAACTATCGCAACTATCGAAGCCCGACAGTACGTCATTCGTGACGAGCACAAGCGTCTCCAACCAACGGATATCGGATTACTCGTGAACGACTTGCTCGTTGAGCATTTCCCGACCATCATTGACTTCGACTTCACGGCGGAGATGGAAACACGTCTGGACGATATCGCTGAAGGCACCAAGGAATACGCGCCAGTGTTGCGCGAATTCTACGAGCCGTTTGCCGCACTCCTCAAGGAGAAGGAAGAAATGCTCACCAAGAAAGAAATTACAGAGGAAAAGATCGACCGCAAGTGCCCGAAGTGTGAGAAAGACCTCGTGATCAAAACCGGACGATTCGGACGATTCATCGCATGCACTGGCTATCCAGAATGCTCATTCACTGAACCAATCAACAAGGAAGAAAAAGAAGCGCAAGAAGCAGTCACTGGTGAGGTATGTGAGCTATGCAGCAAGCCAATGGTACTCAAGCGCGGACGATTTGGATCATTCCTCGGCTGCTCTGGCTATCCAGATTGCAAAGGCATCAAGAGAATCGAAAAGAAAACCGGCGTTACATGCCCCAAATGCACCACAGGTGAAATTGTGGAGAAGAAGAGCAAGCGTGGCAAGAATTTCTATGCATGCAACCGCTACCCTGATTGCGACTTTGCGCTCTGGAGCAAGCCGACAGGTGAGAAGTGTCCAACATGCTCATCACTCCTGATCCTTGGCGCCAAGAAATCCGTGAAATGTAGCAGCGCGACATGCTCGTTCACAAAGGACGCCGAAGAAATCGAAGACTAATCTCCAATCACGAACAAAATGAAGAACCAGCAGCCCATAACGCTGCTGGTTCTTCTTCATTGTCAACGCCTGAGACGCCATGGTACGCTGCTAACGTATGGATGAGCCATTTATTGAAGAAATTACCAAGGAACCACTCACAATCGACCATCTCTTGAAGGTCATTGCTGAGACCAACCCCAAAGCAGATTTGGAGTTTATTCGCCTTGCGTACGAATTCGCTGAGCACGCGCACGAAGGACAAAAGCGAAAGACGGGAGAGGCATACATTATCCATCCCCTGGCAGCCGCAATCATCCTTGCGCACATGCAGATGGATCAGTCTATTATTATCACCGCGCTCTTGCACGATGTTCCCGAGGACACGAGCGTGACTCTCGAGGATATCGAGAAGAACTTCGGCAAAGACATCGCCGAAGTCGTCGCCGGCATTACCAAACTCGGCAAACTCAAATACCGCGGCGTCGAACGGTACATCGAGAACCTGCGCAAAATGTTCGTTGCTGTTGCCAACGACGTGCGCGTCATGATTGTGAAGTTCGCTGATCGTCTCCACAATCTCACCACACTCGAAGCACTCCCACCAAAAAAGCAATACCGCATCGCGCTAGAGAGTCTCGAAATCTACGCCCCCATTGCCAACCGTCTCGGTATGGGTGACATGAAAGGACGCCTCGAAGACGCGGCATTTCGCTACGTGTACCCCAAGGAATATCGTTGGGTAGTGAGCCTCGTGAAGGAGCGCTACGCTGCATACGAAGAATACCTCGGATTTGCAAAAGAAACTGTAGAAAAGGAACTGCGCAGCGCGAATGTTCCGTTCATCGAGATCCAATCACGCATGAAGCGGCTCTACAGCGTGTACCAAAAACTTCTCAAACACGACCGCGACATCGAGAAGCTCCACGATCTCATTGCGCTACGCATTGTCGTGCCCACTGTCGCAGACTGCTACGCAACCCTCGGCACCATCCACAAGCTGTGGCGCCCACTCAAAGGACGTATCAAGGACTACATCGCACAACCCAAACCCAACGGCTACCAATCACTCCACACCACGGTATTTGGCGAAAATGGTCGTATTGTTGAGTTCCAAATCCGCACCCAACAAATGCACGAAGAGGCTGAATACGGTATTGCTGCACACTGGCACTACGACGAGCGCGGTTCTGCAATTCCTACCAAGCGCCTCGCCTGGATTCAAGAACTCGCTGAACTCCAGAAGAACCTCATCCACAAAATCAAAGACCTCGATGCACTCAAGATCGACGTTTTCCAGAATCGTATTTTTGTGTTCACACCTAAGGGCGATGTGATTGATCTTCCTGAAGCAGCAACGCCAGTGGACTTTGCCTACGCCATCCACTCAGACATTGGCAACACCGCAACGGGCGCACGAGTCAATGAACAAGTCATGTCACTTTCTCACGAACTCAAAAGCGGTGATGTCATCGAGATTCTCGTTGACAAGCGCCGCAAAGGCCCGTCCGCAGACTGGCTCAAATTTGTAAAAACACACCACGCAAAAGAATGCATCCGCCAACATGCCAAGAAAGGTATTGCCTCTTGGATTATGGAGCGGTTTCGTTCAACAGATGTCGGATGATTTCTCGATACTCTTCTTCTGAGTAGAAATCAATTTCAATTTTGCCGTGGTCGCCGCGCTTGGTGATTCGAACTTTGGTTCCGAGTGTCTTGCGAATTGCATCTTCTTGATCGAGCACATTTGGATCACGACGTGTGAGCCCTTTGCCGCCACTCACCTGACGATGCGCTACTGCAGATTCTACATCGCGTACCGTCATGTGCTCGCCAACCATGTCGCCAAACATCCGAACTTGCTGATCGCGATCTTCGATAGACAACAATGCTCGGGCCTTGCCCATGCTGATTTTGCCATCAATGAGCGCTTTCTGAATCAGCTCTGGCAATTGCAGAAGGCGAATCGTGTTGGTTACTGCGCTACGACTCTTCCCTACACGCTGCCCAACTTGTTCATGACTCAGGCCGTATTCATTAGCAAGACGCTCGTAGGCACTTGCTTCTTCGATCGCATTGAGATCTGAACGCTGAATGTTCTCGATCAGTGCGAGCTCGAGCTTCTCCTTGTCCCCCACCACATCACGAACAACAACAGGCACTGTCGGCAATCCGAGCATTTGCGAACTGCGCAATCGACGTTCACCTGCGATCAACTCGTAGGTTCCGTCTGCACGTTGCGAGACTACCAGTGGCTGCAAGATGCCGTGTTCACGAATAGAGTTGATGAGCTCTTCGAGCGCCTCATGCGTGAACATCTTACGAGGTTGCTCCGGGTTGGGTGTAATGAGGCCAACAGGAACATGCAGCGGCTTGCCTGATGGCTGCACTTCTGCCGGCTTCTGGTTCTGCACGTCATTAATATCTGGCAAACGTCGTGAACTTTCGGTAGCGCTCGTTGCGCGCTGTTGTGGAATGAGCGAATTGAGACCTCGTCCGAGAGCCATAGGGTGGTATAAAAATCACGAAATGTTACAACACATCATCACTCACGCCTGGCACAGCCGGAGTGGGCACAGGTGGATAGAGCGTGTCGTGTACTTCTTGTGCTAATCGTTCGTATGCAGCCGCACCTCGTCCACCCGGATCATACTGGAAAATCGTCTTCCCGAAGCTCGGCGCCTCAGCAAGTCGTACGGTTCGTGGAATCACGCTCTTGAAAATCGTATTGGGGAAATGCTTGTACAGCTCATCCAGTACATCCTGTGACAATCGATTGCGCGCATCAAACATCGTGAGCACTGCACCAAGCACCACCAATTGCGGTTTGAGATTCTCCTTCACGAGATTCACTGTCTGCAAGAGCTGTCCCAATCCTTCGAGCGCAAAATATTCTGCTTGCACAGGAATCAACACTTGATCAGCCGCCACAAGACCGTTGATCGTGAGCAACCCAAGCGACGGTGGGCAATCAATAAAAATATAATCGTATGCAGTGCGCGCTTCCATCAGCAATTTGTACAACTGGAATTCGCGATCTGGAACATTGACCAATTCGATGTTTGCGCCCGAGAGATCAGCAGTAGCAGGAGCGATTCGAAAATTCGGGATCGTCGTATCTACAACAATATGATGCAACTGCTTCTCACCAACGATTGCTTGGTAGAGCCCGTGTGGCAACTCGCGATGATTGACACCAACACCACTCGTGGCATTAGCCTGGGGATCCAAATCCACGACAAGAACCCGCTTCCCTTGTGCCGCAAGTGCAGCAGCTAGGTTGACCGTCGTAGTCGTCTTGCCCACTCCGCCCTTCTGATTGACAACAGCAATAATGTGTGACATAGTCATCGATGCTTGCGCCAGTATACCAGAATCAAGTAGACTCTGGATAGACCCCAAAGGTCGAGCAAAACACTGCACCCGCAGTGCAGCGCAAATGAAACACGCCGCGATGGCGGAATTGGTAGACGCGCACGACTCAAAATCGTGTACCTCTGGTGTGTGGGTTCGATTCCCACTCGCGGCACCGCCTCCCTAGACTCCTCAGGAGCACGAAGTAGCCAACCCTCTCGGGTTGGCTCTTCTTGTTTATTCCGGCAGACCTCAAGGTCTCCTGAAGAGCCTAGGGAGGCGGTGTGGTATTGCGCTCCCCATTGACACTTGTCTCTAGGTACGCTACATTGCGTCGTCCTGACAACAAATCCCAGGACCACAGGAGCCAGCCGATGAAAGTGCGCATGATCGCATTCGGAAAAGAACAGGACTACGAGAAGGAAGACGCGCAGTACATGGCACTGACGTTCTTACTTTTCTCAAACCTGCAAGGTACGCAGACGCTGATCGTCAGCGAGCGTGGCGCCTCGGGCTTCACCTCGCACACCAAGCTGCTCGAAGCAATCCGCGGTCGCTTCGACGACCAAAGCCTGATACCGATCGGTGCAGGGAACGTCGACGAAGGGACAAACATCCGATGGACCTCCATCGGTTTGCGCCTCGAGACCCCCATGGAGTTCCGGGTGCCGATCGCGCAGGCGCTCGGCGTCGAGCCCTGAACCACCCCACCAACCAACCCACGCCCCTTGGACACACGATGTGTTCAAGGGGCGCTGGCGTTTTGGTGAGGTTCACAATATTGACGAATGCGCACTGCTGCGCTATTGTTGCCAGTCCCAATCACCAAGGGACGGAGGGATCATGCTCAAAAGAGTTCTCAATCGACTCGAACAAGTCGTCCTCAGACAAATCGACTCGATGCACAGCAGTGCAGCCGCACTGTGCACACAGCTCACCGAGACACTCGACTGCCCCGAGCGGCACACGAGTACACAACACGTCATCGCGCTGATCGGGATCGTCGGATCCGGCAAAACCACATTCGCGAAGATCCTCGCCAAACGCATCGGCGCAGTGATCATTGAAGGCGACGCCATCCGCACACATCTGCGAGCAACAAGTGTAGGTGGAATCGATTCGTCCAACCACGTTCGCATCATCGCCGAACACCTGATGCTCGTCGCGCTGCAACGTGGTGCCAACGTCATTCTCGACTCAGACTTCGTGAGTACCGCAAAGCGTACGACACTGCTCATGAAGGCACGCAGTGCCAACACGCCCGTGCACTTCGTGCGCACGGTCTGTGACTTCGACAACCTCATCGGCGGGATCATCAGCGCCCCTGACCACATCTACGAAGGCACGATCTTCGAAACTGCGCAATCCTCATGGGAGGGTACGCGCACCGCTCGAATCGTGAAACTACGCGAAACCATTCGTCGCATCCCGCAGCACTACCGCTGGTCAATGCGCAACGGCGGTGAGTGGATCCCCAGGTCACTGAAGTTCCCCGTGCTCATCACGGTCAGAACGCACATGCCCGATGAGATGCAAACCTGCGCCAACCTGATCTTCCGCCTGCTCGAGCAGAACTGATCAGGACCCCCGAACCCCCTGACACGCGTCACGCATGTCAGGGGGTTCATTCATTTTGATCTGGAAAATTCTGTCCATGAATGGTATAAAGACTCTATTCACTGCAACACCTATGGCGCTGACTGAACACCTCATTGTGTGGGTTACCAACCTCATCGACACCCTTGGATACACAGGTATCACCGTACTCATGATCCTTGAGAGTATGATTGCGCCCGTGCCTAGCGAAGCAGTGATGCCATTTGCTGGCTCGCTGATTCTCACTGGACGATTCACCTGGGCAGGAGTGCTCGTTACGTCCACAGTTGGCTCCATCATTGGATCACTGATCAGTTACTACATGGGACTCTACGGCGGCCGTCCATTGGTGCTGCGTGTTGGCAAATGGTTCCTCCTCAACGAACATCATCTCGATCTCACGGCGAAATTCTTCGAGCGCAAAGGTGAATGGACGATTTTTGTGAGTCGATTTATTCCTGTGGTGAGACATCTCATCTCTATCCCTGCGGGCATGGGCAAAATGCGTCTCGCACCATTCCTGATCTACACCACGATCGGCGCATTCTTGTGGAATCTCATCCTCACAGTGGTTGGATATCAACTCGGTCGCAACTGGCAGAGACTCGATCAGTACACGCACTGGCTAGACTACGTGATGGTCCTTGCAATCATTGTTGCTGCTGCCTACTTTGTCTGGAGCGAACTCCAGCGCCGACGCCGCAAGAAATCCGCGCAATAATATGTTGTGGACTCCCCTCTTTTTTGACGCGCTCATTCTCCTGGGCATCATTCCTGCGGGGCTACTCGCATACTTTTTGTTGCGTGATCGCCGCGACAGAACACTCTGGGCCGGGCGACACCGAACTGCATCACTCGTGCTCGCCATCTTGTGTGCTGCCATGGCGAGTGGGATATTTTATGGATCATTTATTGAGCCGCACATTATTGTTACCAACCATGAGCAGCTCGACCTCGCGACGGTTGACGCACCCATTCGCATTGCCATCATCTCAGATATCCAAGTAGGTCCCTATTTGCGTGACGAGTTTGTTCGGCGTGTAGTCAGGAAGGTTGACGCTGCTGCCCCAGACTTCATCCTCTACCCAGGCGACTTTGTCCAGAATGATGGAACGCAGACCACGGACGAATCGCAATTCCTGCGCCCCCTTGGCGAACTGGCACAAAAATATCCGTTCTTTGCCGTCGCGGGCAATCACGAACATGGCGTTGGAAATCGCCAAATCTCCCCTGAGCACACAGGATCAGTCGTACCAGAGCTCACGCGCACACTCACCGACATTGGCGTGCGATTACTGTCCAACAGAATGGCGACCACAACTGTGCGCGGACAAGATATCGCGATCTACGGCGTAGATGACATATGGGCTGACGCGGACAGCTTCCACCGTTTTGAGCCTGTAGCCACCGGAACACCTACTATTCTTGTCTCTCACAACCCCGATTTGCTGTTCAAATTCATCCCGTACGCCAGCTCCATGGGTATTGACCCACGGACCCTGTCTTTGGTAGTATCAGGGCACACGCACGGGGGCCAGGTCCGGTTGCCCTTTTTGGGTGCGATCGGCAATGCATATACTGACCTTCCAGCGCAGTGGTACCGTGGATTTTCGAGCTGGGGTGGTATTCCACTCTACGTGACCTCGGGGCTTGGCGAGTCCGGCCCAAGAGCGAGACTGTTCACATTGCCAGAGGTTGTTGTGTTAGATCTGTACTAATCAAGTGAACGTGCCATGGTTGCACCGAATGAGTAGCACACTCATTCGGCGGCTACCCTGACTCCGTTCGGGAAAGATTGGCCGAGCAGGCCATCTTTCCACTCTCTACGCCAGGGTAGCTCAGTTGGTAAGAGCGTAGCACTCATAACGCTAAGGTCGCGGGTTCAATTCCCGCCCCTGGTACCAAGAAACAAAACAGGCATTCTAGCCTGTTTTGTTTTACTTCTGCAATGCGCGAATTTTTGCTATACTTTGCGCAACTATGTTCGCACACCTTGGAACGATCTTTGCACTCATTGGTCACACGCTCTACGCAGCAGTACACGTTGCCGATCGATTGGTCGTAACTTCGGCGATGCCTAATGAGTATGTGTATGCATTCTGGGTTGGATTTATTCCCGTTCCGGCAGCGATTGTGCTCCTCCCCTTTCTGGCCCCAGTCTCCGCAACGATCGTTCTGATTTCACTCGCATCAGGTGCTGCGTTCACTATTGGTAACGTCTTTCATTTCCGCGCAATGCGGCATATGGAAGTGACACGCGTTGCTCCGTTTATTGGCGCGATGGTGCCGATCTTCACCTATCTTCTTGCGTGGTATTACTTTGGCGAAGCATTACCAGGATCTGCAAATATCGGTTTTGGTCTGCTGGTTTTTGGATCTGTCATCATTGGGTTCTCATACCCTGCAACCAAGCGCACGCAACATGTTGCAATGACAATCGCAGACATGTGCATCTCTGCGCTTTTCTACGCTGGATGCTTTGTGCTGGCCAAGTATGCGTACGATAATGCGCCATTTATCCAGTCATTCACATGGGGGTTGGTTGGTAGCGGCATTCCCGCAATTGCGATGCTCTTCTCCCACGGATTTCGCAAGGCGCTCAAGGAAGATTCGCAGCGCAAGCGCACGAAATTCGAATGGCTCCTGCTCTCCAACAAGGTCTTCTCCGCAATGGCTTTCATCCTGTTGCATCTTGCTACCGCACTCACCAGCGCAACGCTCGTGCAGTCCATCCAAGGACTCCAGTACATGCTCGTGCTGGTCATCGCACTGTACATGGGCCGCAATTACCCAAGCATTCTCAATGAGAATTTGCGTGGCAAGCATATGTTCCTCGCGGTCATCGCCATCGCATGTATCCTTGCAGGCCTAGGACTCCTCGGCATTCACTCCTAACTTCTATGCGCAAAAAGTCTTCCACATCCTCCCCTGTCTGCGCCACCTGCAAAATCCATGATCACGACACACTCCACTTCCCAAGTGGATTCCTCTGGGGCGCTGCAACATCATCGCATCAAGTAGAAGGCGGCAACGAGAACGAGTGGTCCGCGTGGGAACGTGAGCCTGGCAATATTCTCGACGGCACTGAATCAGGCGACGCAGCGGACCAATGGAATCGCTACGAAAGCGATTTCGATCTCGCACAAAAACTCGGCCACACCATGCACCGCCTCTCTGTGGAATGGAGTCGCATCGAGCCTGAGCCTGGACAATTCGACGAAGAAGCTATCGCGCACTATCGTGACATGCTACACGCACTCAAGGATCGTGGCATGACGGTCATGCTCACACTCCACCATTTCACCAATCCTATTTGGTTTGCAAATATGGGTGGCTGGGAATCACGCAAATCTGTTGCACTTTTTGAGCGTTTTGTTCGTCGTATTATTCCGGAATTCCGTGAATATGTTGATCTGTGGTGCACGATCAACGAGCCGAATGTGTATGCGAGCAACAGCTTCTTGCGAGGTGAATGGCCCCCACAACGAAAATCGGTTTGGGCCTATTACCGCGTCACGCGCCACCTCGCACGTGCGCATCGACGTGCGTACAAGCTGATCCACGCACAGATCGATGATGCAAAAGTCGGCATTGCACAAAACGTTTTCTCCATTGAATCATACCAATGGTGGGAATTCGACGACTACATCAAGATGCGCCTGCTCAACTACTTTTGGAACCATCATTTCTTCTCACTTGCGGGTCGGCGGTACCAAGATTATATTGGCGTGAATTATTATTTCCACGTTCGCATTCGCAAGAGTGGTATATTCTCATTCCGCACCATGGATTCGCGCGAAGAACATCGCGAAGGATCAGATCTCGGATGGGAGTTATACCCCAATGGTCTCTTCCAGAGCATCATGAACATGCGACAATACGGAGTGCCCATCTATGTCACAGAGAACGGCCTTGCAGCGGTAAACGACCACCGTCGCAGCCGATTCATGGTCGGCTCCCTCAAGGAGACATACCACGCGATCCGCGCTGGCGCTGACGTACGCGGATACTGCTACTGGTCGCTCATCGACAACTTCGAGTGGAACAAAGGTTTTGCTCCAAGGTTTGGCATGATTGAAGTAGACTACAAGACGCAAAAACGTACCCCTCGCAACAGCGCATTTCTCTTTGCACACATTGCGAAGATGAATGGCATCTCACACGACATGTTCCGCTACTTGGGACATTCTGCACATGAAGAACCCGAGACATACGTATGATGGAGATGGTCCGCATCCCTGAGCACCGACGCAAACACGCAGCAATTACCATGCTCGTGTTGTTGCTCATTGGTGTTGTGTACTGGTGGTCGTACTCTTGGAACTTCACTCCCAAGACTCCACCGGTGTACGGTGTCACTTTCAGCAAACCACACACCGAGAACCTCGGTCTTGATTGGCGCGAAACATTTACTGCGATACTTGATGATCTCCAGGTACGCAATTTCCGGCTCTCTGCGTACTGGAATGACACGGAGTGGCCAGACGATACCTACCGATTCGATGATCTCGATTGGCAGATTAATCAAGTTCGTGCAAAAAACGGCAAAGTAGTTCTCGCCATCGGTCGTCGACTCCCTCGCTGGCCAGAGTGCCACGTACCCGAATGGGCCAAGCCACTTTCTGAAGCGCAGCAACAAGAGCAGATTCTTGAGCTCCTCACCGCTGTCGTTACACATTACAAGCACGATCCAGTGATCACAGCATGGCAAGTTGAGAACGAGCCACTTTTGGATTTCTTTGGAGAATGCCCTGAGCCTGACCACGCATTCTTGCAGCGTGAAATCGATCTTGTTCGATCACTTGATAACCGCCCCATTATCACAACCGCCAGCGGAGAATTCAGCAACTGGAGCGCAACCGGCCGCGAAGCAGATCTCCTAGGTGTGAGTCTCTACCGCACGGTCTGGAATGAAAAAACAGGGCATATCACCTACCCTGTCTCTCCACCATTTTACGCATTCCGACAGTGGTACGTGCGCAGACAAGGGGTGAAGGCAATATTCCTCTCCGAGCTGCAAGGCGAACCATGGGCGCCAGTTGCACTCACCCAGCTCAGCCGCAACGAATCTACCGAGCTTATGAATCCGCAGATGTTCCACGAAATCGTTGACTATGCGCGACGCTCCGGATTCTCTACGATCTATTTCTGGGGTGTAGAGTGGTGGTACCAACAAAAAAAATCCGGCGCCCCAGAGATGTGGGACGCCGCTACACGCTACTTCCACTAAGAATCACTCTCTCCGCTCGTACTCTCCCACGTGAAGTGATCATAGACCCACCGCGCAAGTAGATCACTTTCCGTATAGCGCGCAAACACATCTGCACACCCCAACACCACGACCGTAATGTCGTGGTCGTTGTGACTAAATGTCACTGCAATATTGTATCCTGATGCATCAATATACCCCGTCTTTCCTCCAACAATCTCTGCGTCACTCACACGACGCACTTGACCCGTCATGAGCCAATTCGTCGTTGCCACGTTGCGCGTCGTATCTCCTGCTGGATAAATCGTGTACGCCTGGCGCTGCGCACTGCCACGAATCTCTTCTCGAGATAGCGCATAACGTGTAAGCGACACAAGCTCGCGAGCTGTGGATACATTTGCTGGATCCAAGCCACTTGGCTCGGCAAATACTGTCTGCGAAAGTCCGAGTACCTTCGCCTTTTGATTCATACGTGCTACGAATTCCTCTGGAGCAATCCCCGTGTGTCGCGCAAGCGCAACAGCTGCAGTGTTGCTCGATCCAATCAGCATCGTATTGAACACGTCACGCACGCGCAACCGATCACCGCTCACAATATACTCAGACCCTTCGCGTACATCACTCGGAGCAATAACCATATACTCCGTCATCTCTGGCGACGTATCAAGAAAGACAAGTGCTGTCATCAACTTCGTGATGCTTGCCATTGATCGAACCTCATCCATGTTTTTGCTGAAGAGCACGCTATTGCTCGCATTATCCACTACGATGACGCTCGCAGCAGAGAGTGGCGCACTGAATTCCGCGTCCAGATCTTTGCGCGGTGCAATGAGTTTGTCGAGATTGACTGGCAGGCGTCCATCACCTCGAGGGCTGTCGACATCAGTTCGCACACGGATACCCTCGGAGAGAGTGAGTCTTCCCATCTCCTGCTGTTGCGACTGACCCCACTTGGGCCACTGCAACGAAATACCAGGACTCAACCAGACACTAAAGAAAACAACACAGGCAAAAAGAAAAAGACTAATCATGTGGTGGGTATTTCAGGTGACGCCGGCTCAACTGACGCGTCAGCTGCAGCCATCATATCTGCAATAAGCGGATGTTCGCGCAGCGCATTATATTCGGGCAACTCCGTTACCGACGTCACACCTAACAGTCGAACAAAATCCATGGTAGCTGTGTACGTAGTCTGCATGCGCACGCTATCTTCGCGTTCAGCAATGAGCCCACGCATCAGCAAATTACGCAAAATCAGACTGCAATTCACACCACGAATATGCTCGAGTTCAGGCTTGCTAATCGGCTGACGATACGCAATGATCGCAAGCGTCTCCAGCGACGGCCGTGTCAACTCGCCCACCATATCGTCCTTCACAAAGTCCGCAATGAGCTCTGCGTGTTCAGGTCGCGACATGAGCTGCACCTCATCCGAAGTGCGCATGAGCCACACACCAGATTCCTCGGTATTCCACTTGGTCTCCAGTGCCGCAAGTGCAGCAACAACATCCTCGCTACTCACCGCGAGTAATTTCTGTATTCGTCCTACTTTCATCGGCTGACTGGAGACGAATAGCACTGCTTCAATTTGAGATTGGAGAGACATAGCGTAACTCTTAGGATATCACGCGCCGCGCGTACGAACAATAATATCACCAAACACATCGTCCTGATCGAGCTCCACCTCGCGCTGCTTTGCCATCTCCAGCATCGCAATGAACGTCACAATAATGTCGTGCTTGTCTGTTGCCTTGCTGATGAAGGAGTGGAACGAACCAGCATCTCCCGCACCACGAATCCACTCGCGCAAATGATCGATGCGCTCACGCACAGAGATCACACGCTTGATCGCAGTCTCAGGCAGTTTCGCAAGTGGCTTGAGCTTGTCGATGACCACTTCAAACGCTCTGCGAAGTACCGCAGCGGACATGCTCGGTGGCGGATAGAATCCTGCAGCACGTTGAATCACTACTTGCTCGCGACCATAGGAAACCTGACCTTGTGCGAGCATTGTCTCTAGCTGCTTACTCGCTTCTACGAAACGCTTGTACATGCGCAGCTGACCAGCCAAATCCCCGACGTCTTCCTCCGCAGGATAGAGTGCTGACGGGAGAATCGCACGAGATTTGAGCAACAACAGACGCGACGCAACTACAAGGAAGTCTGCCAACTCATACGCCGGCATCTCCTCGTGTGTCTCCAGATACGCAAAGAAATCCTCAGTCACACGCGCAAGTGAGATTTCGGTGATTTCTAATTTCGAATTTTCGATCAATTGCAATAATAAATCGAGCGGCCCGGAGAATTGCTCGTGGCTGACAACAAATCCGGGCATACCCGCTATTTCTTCTCCGGCATCACCGGCTTGATGTGATATTCGGTTGCTTGCTTGTCTGAAATCATTGCAGGCGCATGCATGACAGCGGTATTACCAGATCCTGTCATTGGGAACGCCTGTACTTCGCGCACATACTTCTCACCAGTGAGAATCATAATGAGGCGCTCAATTCCTAGCGCAATTCCGCCGTGCGGTGGCGTACCATACTGGAACGCATCGAGCATGTGGCCGATGGAATCGTCAATTTCCTCTGCAGAGTACCCCATGATTTCGTACGTGGCGCGCAACAATTCTGGCAAATGTGCACGAATCGAGCCGCCACCCACTTCATATCCATTGCACACGAGATCGTACTGCGCGGTCACAATGTTCTCGACATTACGATGCGCAAGATGATCCTCTACGAACTCTGGCATTGGCGTCGAGAACGGATTGTGAGTAAACGTCCAGCCACCGGACTTCTCATCTTTCTCAAAGAATGGGAAATCGATCACCCAAGCAAATGCAAGCACTCCATTAGCTTTGTCCTCTTCGGTGCGCAAATCGAACTTGTCTGCGCCATACTTCTCCATCGCCTCCTTATATGTCACGCGTGGAAATGGTTTTTGCTTGATCGTGTAGCCGAGTTTCTCCATGACGAGAATAGTCATCTCTTCGAGGGTCTGCATGACGTCCTCGCGGTTCACAAAGCTCATTTCCAAGTCGAGCTGCGTGAACTCAAATCCACGATCTGCTCGAGGATCTTCGTCGCGGAAGCAGCGTGCAATCTGGAAATACCGCTCAATACCACCCACCATCAAGAGCTGCTTGTACTGCTGCGGACTCTGTGGGAGCGCGAAGAACTTACCAGGCTGGAGGCGTGATGGAATGATGAAGTCGCGCGATCCCTCAGGCGTCGACTGTGTGAGATACGGCGTCTCGACTTCCACGAAATCCTTCGCGAAGAAATACTCGCGCATGAGCCGAACCATTTCGCTGCGCAAACGCACGTTGCGCTGCACACGCTCACTGCGCATATCGAGATAGCGATGCTTGAGACGCAATTCTTCGGTAACAGGCGAGGTGTCTCGGTCAATTTCGAACGGAAGCGCTGGACAGGTCGCGAGTACTGCTACGCGCTTCGCAAGTACCTCAACAGTACCAGTCTTCATGTCCGGATTAATCTGCTTCGCGCCACGCGCCTGCACCACACCATGGATTTCCAGCACAAATTCACCACGAATCGTGTCGAGCGTTGCAGCAGACTCTGCATCGAGCTCAGCAGGAACGCACACAACTTGCACAATGCCTGAGCGATCGCGCACATCAAGAAAAACAATCTTGCCCATGTTGCGGCGGGCCAACACCCATCCTTTGAGGAGCACCTCGGATCCTTCGCGTCCAACGGTTTCTACTGCAGTGCTTCGTTCCATAGTCTTACGGATAAATTCTTGAAATCGTTCGTGGGAACGGAATCGTCTCACGAATGTGATGTACACCTGTCATCCACGCAACCATACGCTCGAGACCAATGCCAAATCCTGCATGAGGAACCGAGCCATACTTGCGCAAATCGAGATACCACTGGAATGCCTCAAGCGACAATCCTTCATACTCAATCTTGGACTTGAGTGTCTCGTAATCATCTTCACGCTGCGAGCCACCAATAATCTCGCCATACCCATCTGGTGCAACGAGATCGGCACACAACACCGTCCCAGGATTGGTTGGGTCTGGCTTCATATAGAACGCCTTGATGTGCGCTGGCCAGTTGGTGACAAATACCGGCTGACCGAACTCCTTCGTGAGCAACGTCTCATCGTCATTGCCGAGATCCTCGTCTTCCTTGATATCAGATCCATGCGCCTGGAGATATTTCACAGCTTCTGCATGTGTCATGCGCACAAATCCAGTCTTGATGCGCTCAAGCGCCGTCACATCGCGCTCAAGAATTGCCAGCTCTGGTCGGTTGAGCTCGAGCACGCGCGTAATAATGTGCATGACCATCGCCTCCTGCACCTCCATGTTCATTTTTTGATCATGAAACGCCATTTCTGCGTCCATCATCCAGAATTCTGTGAGATGTCGACGTGTTTTGCTCTTCTCCGCACGAAATACTGGACCAAAGTCGAACACCTTGCCCAGCGACATGATCGCCGCCTCAATATAGAGCTGCCCCGACTGCGACAAATACGCGGTGCCTTCTTCGAAGTACGGCACCTCGAAGAGCGTCGTCGTCCCTTCGCACGCATTAGGCGTCAAAATCGGCGAATCAATCTTCGTGAACCCATTACTGTTGAAATATTCGTAAATCGCGTTGATCACTGTGTTGCGCACACGCTGAATCGCCCACTGCGATGGCGCACGCAACCAAAGATGACGATTCTCCATCAAGAAATCCGGACCATGTTCCTTTTTGCCAATCGGATACTCCTGCGCAACCGATACGATCTCCAATCCCCGCACCTGCAACTCGTACTCCTCTTTCTTTGGATGCTTCGCGACTACGCCTGTGACGTAGACAGATGTTTCGAGCGTGATTGTCTGTGCTGCTTCCCAGACTGCATCATCAGCATCCTGCTTGTTCAGGATTGCTTGGACAAACCCTGACCCATCGCGAATTTGGAGGAACATGATGCTCCCCGACGAGCGAAAATTGTATACCCACCCCCCGAGCGTGACCTCAGACCCTACAAATTCGCCTAATTTTGCAACCGGAGTAAGTGTTTTCATATGGAATAACTCTACCAGAGAGTGGACCCCCTTGACAAATTTCTAGAATCTGGTAGTATTGGAACCAATCGACGCCCTGAGATCGCTAATCGTGAGTGACGAAAGTCTCTCAAACGACAGCGACTCTGGAACGCCGGCTCGCCCATTTTGGTATACTATTCGCTGAAAAAGGGAAAACAGTGCCACTGTGCACCAAGGACTCACCTTTTCGACCATGCGATTGCGTTCACACCACTTGAACCAGGTGTAACACGAATTGCAAGGCCGGGCCTCTCATTGAATGAGTTGCCGCAGCGCTGGCGAAGAAATGTCGCCGATGGAATGGTGGAGAGCGTGTCGCTCCCTCCCCTAGCCGAGTCCAACGGCTAGTAGAACAGACAGTTCACAGAGCATCGACACGTGCAATGTGATAATGTGTGTGGCAAACGCGCCAAGAATCGGCCACCCAAGGTTCGTGGGTGGAATAACAAGGGGCATGTAAGATGCTCAAGCCACACACCTAGGGACCGAAGAAAACGCGGAGTTTCGCGGTCCGCTCTGCGTCGCAAGACAAAGAGCGGACCGCACCTATAACCAACACCCTCTTCCAAAGTAACTGCGGAAGGGGGTGTTTATTTACTACAACTCCAAAATCGCCCAGGCGCGCAACGGCCGCTCGAAATACGTCTCCATCGTCGTTCGTACATGATGCGCTGGTGCTGCAAATCCAGCTGCCTCGAGAATGCGTCGGCCCAGCTGCTGTGACCACGCATCCACAAGTCCCGGAGTGAGTGTTTGCTCCTCCAAATACATTCTTGCAACCAGCAACACATCCCACAGCCCATGCTGCATATCTGCTTGTCGCTGTGTTTCCAAAATAATTGCACACAAAAATTGTAAACCTTGCATCCCAAGAAGCGTCTCTCGCAACGCCGTTGGCACACGCACTGGCTCAGAAGAAATCACCCGATCAAATTGTTTTCCTTGCGCTGTAGTAAGGAATGTCACCGTCCCCGGCTCCAGACGCATGCGCTGCTTACTCGTGGATTTGCGTGCACCAATAGCAATCGCATCACACAACCCATGCGTGCGGGAATACCAACTAATACGGAGATCGTTTTCTTTGTGCGGACGCGCGGCAAGGACAATGGCATCGTGCGTGGTGAGGATCGTTGCCATAGCGCACCATTACTCGTGATGCATTTCCAACCAGTCTTCGAGGAGCACCATGGCAGAACGCTCGTGAATACTCGATCCTGATCCACCGCGAGACGCAGCCTCACTACTGGTGTGTGCTTCGGAATATGTCCGGACTTCACATGTCACCGCAGGGCGCAAAAGGTCTACAAATGTTTTGGTTCGTTTGGACTGTGCACTCTCATCACCTGAGAGCATGAGTGGCATACCCACAACGATCAGTCCGACTGATTCGCGCGCAACGTGCGCAGCAATCTGCGCGACGACTTGTGCATCATCAGTGCGTGCTATGGTGCCATGCGGCAATGCAATACTCGTGCCGGCAGGCGCATACGCAAGTCCGACCCATTTGCTGCCGTAGTCTACGGCAAGGATATTTTTCATAGTTCATCAGGTCGACGCGTTGCAACCACAGCTCCATCCTCAGTGATAATCACCGTGTGTTCGAAATGCGCAGAGTTCTTGCCGTCACGCGTCAGAATTGCCCAGCCATCACGCGCAATATCTACCTCATACGTACCTGCATTAATCATCGGCTCAATCGCAATGACCATGCCAGGAACCAACTTCTCAGTCGCAAACCGCTTGAGCCACACATTGGGAATATTTGGTTCTTCGTGTACTTCATGTCCCACACCATGTCCCACAAGCGCAACGACAATGCCATACCCAAATGGACGAATATATTCCTCCACCGCGCGACCAATATCAGCAATTGCAGATCCAGGTCCAACTGTTGCAATGGCGCGATACAACGACTGTTGCGTGCGTGTAAGGAGCTGCTGCGCTGATTGTGCAATAACACCCACGGGAACAGTGATAGCAGTATCTGTGAAAAGTCCTTTCTCTTTGCTCCCCTTCTTGTACGGCCACTCCATACCAATATCCAGACCAATAATGTCACCAGACTTGAGTGCGGTGTCGTTAGGAATACCATGCACAACCACCTCATTTACCGAGGTACACAATGTCGCTGGAAACCCTTTCTTGCCACCTGCCTTGTACCCCTTGAACGCTGGCTTGCCACCCACTTCAAGAATGCGACGCTCTGCAAGCGCGTCGAGCTCACGAGTCGTCACGCCAGGTGCAACTGCTGCAGCAACTTCAGCCAGAATTTGGCCGAGCAATAGCCCACCTTCTTTAATTTTTGCAATTTCCTCGAGAGATTTGAGACGCATACAAAGACAGCCTACCGCACCAGAGTGCTCGTGTCCATGGGCGTACTGTAGACTCGTACTTGCGCATCTTCGCGCACCAATTCCAGCCCTGCAACACGCGCCTCCAGATCGATCTGCGCCGCGCGATACCAATACAAATGCACCACCACAAAGACTGGTCCTTCGATGCCTGCAATAGCCTCAGCAACCGACTGATGCAACAACACTTCTGACCGAAGCGCGCTATCCCCCGTCGCATCCACAGGAAATCGAGATGGAAACCCATGTACTTTGAGCCCCGCTTGTGCGAAGACCTGATCACACAACACTGTGCCAGTAGTAATCCATTGCGCGCTGCGAATATCTGCACCCGAAACCACCCGCACCGTCGAACCTGCTGATGGATACATTGCGTACCAGCTCAACGTCATAGCAACTGCCAGAACAACAACCAGTGCGGCAGACTGCGTGCGTGCGGTGTATCTCGCTGCAGCGACTGCAATCGCCGGAACAATGACAACCAACGCGACGAGCAACAGGCGCCACGCATATTCATACTGATCAATCGCAGCAACATTCGGCGCCGGAACAAACATCCACAACAACACCGCGCTGATCCCAACACCAGCAACAAGCCCACTCGCAACACGTCGATACATCTCAGGAACAAAAGAACGCGACTTCATGAGAATATATATTCCTGCAACCAAGAATCCCAATCGAACACCATACGTGTTCATCACGAATTGCGCACCACTAACCCACGAATTCGCCTGTTCGAAAAATGGAACACCGCTGCGCATACGCATCCACCCAAACAATCCAACAAGTGCAAGCACAATCATGAACACACTACTTACCACGCTGACTCGTCCACGCACTCGCCACAACGCAATTGCTCCACTCAACGCTACAGGAATACCAATGAGCGGATGAAGGAGACCCGTAGCGAGGATAAGTACTCCAAAAAACACTAAGACAGGGATCGTGTGCCTCGCTGCCAGCGGCGCAAGCAGCAGCAACACGACAGTCAACAATACTCCCGCACTCCACGGAGTAGACAGCACAAAAATCGGCACACTTACCACTCCCAGCAATACTGCAGCACGACGCGCTGTCAGCGCCTGCATCCCCCACAACACTTCAAATGCCCACGGAGCAACCCACGCCTGCATCATCGCCGCAGCTACCGGCACAATCCAAGTACTCAACAACGCAATGGGAATCGTAGTAACAAAATGTACTCCCGCCAACGCGGCGTAGTAGCTGCTATACAAGAACTGCAATGGCAACACCTGCCCATGCGCTACCACCTCACGTAGTGCTGCTTCATGCACCACCGGATCAAATCCATACCCATGCACAAATACAAACTGCGCCAATCCGAATGTAACAAGCCCATGCAAGGCCAAAAGCATTCGACTCTCTTGATTCCCGCGCATCAGGAGATACCACGTACCTAATCCGTACATCGCACAGACTACACCCGTAAGCCACGAACCGTACCACCACGGAGTAACCACTGCTGCATCAGTTCGCAACACCCACACTGGCGCAAGTACTATCGCAGCCACCAGTGCCTTGAGATACCACGCAACTGCGCCACCTTCACTTGAAGACACAACAGGAGCAGGTGCAGACTCGACGGAAACCCTTCGTGCCAACACCAACGCCAGCCCACCACTGATCACCAACACCACCACACTTGTAGCCAACGCAATCCCAAACAAAAAATATTGCGCTGTACACAGCGCAATACCCAACGAAATCCAGCTGATCGCAAAAATTACCAAGTTCACAAACCCACGGCTGCAAAAACATCCTTCTGCACCGCTTCAATACTCTGCTGCCCATTAATGCGATGCACCAATCCCCGATCCGCATACACCGCAATAAGCGGCTGCGTCATTGCATGAAAAATTTCCAAACGCTTGCGGACTGCTTCCTCCACATCGTCCGCACGCTGTACGAGTTCCTCACCACACACGTCACACACACCTGCAACCTTCGAAGGATTGAAGTCCACGTGATAAATATGATTCTGTGTGCACTGCCGACGTCCTGTAATTCGACGAACTGCCTCGTCGTCGTCAATCTCAATCGCAATCACATGCGTAACAGTAGCAAATGTGTCGAGATCCTTCACCTGCTGCAGGTTACGAGGATACCCATCGAGAATCCAACCACCAACTGCGTCAGGCTCCTGCAATCTTGCAGCCACCAACGCGCCACTTACTGAATCTGGAACCAAATTACCACCTTCAATAATAGCCTGGATCTGGACACCAATCTCTGTCTTACGCTTGATGTTGTCGCGCAACAACACCCCTGTTGAAATCGTGGGGATACACAAAGCCGCAGAGAGTCGTTCTCCCTGCGTGCCTTTGCCTGAGCCTTGGATACCCATGAGCAAGATGTGCTTTGGTCCCCCTAGTTCACCCATATCACCTACCTATTTCTTGTGCTTCCAAACAATTGGGATAATACGTTTGCCAGCGATATCGTACGCTTGCTTCTCCGTGAAGTGGAACTTGTGCATCAACTTCGAAACCAGCGCGCGTTTGATATTCTCTGCATTCTCTTTTCCCTGATATTCCCAGCCATCACGATCTCCACCTTGCAGATCTCTCACCACGTCATCAGCGATCGCATGTGCTGTCTCGTGATTCTTCAGATGATCGTACTTCTGCCCAATGAGCGGCTTCAGACTGTGATACACCTGTGATGCAACCTCGCGTCGTTCTCTGCCAGGACCTTTTTCACCGTGCTTGTTCTCACGGCGACCAGTAAATTGTCCGAGAATTCTATCAAGGAGTCCCATAGAGTGCGTTGGTTACGATGCGTGTATTATACACCATCGTAACTGCGCATGCTCAATTGACCGTCGATTTGTTTCCAGGTTTCGATTGCTACACTTACAACGATGAGGATGCTGGTACCACCAATGCTCAACGCATTCGTACCGAGGAATCCCTGCACAACAAGTGGCAACACAGCGATAATCGAGAGGAAGAGTGCGCCAGCGAGTGTGATGCGCATGATGACATTCGTGAGGTAGGTCGCTGTCTGAGAACCTGGACGAATACCTGGCACAAATGCACCTTGCTTTTGCAAATTCTCTGCCATGCGATCTGGGTGCACCACCACCGACGTGTAGAAGAAGGTGAAGGCGAAAACCAGAATGAAGTAGATAATGCCGTAGAAGGTCTGGTTCTGGAACATGCTCACAACCCAGTTAGCCGACGACGCAATCCAATCTGTCTGCGCGCGCACGAAGAACTGCGCGATAAGCGGTGGGAATGTCACCATCGAAATGGCGAAGATAATTGGAATCACACCAGCCATGTTGACGCGAAGTGGCAATGACGTTGTCATACCAGATCCCACACGTGTCCCCTGCACTTGGCGTGCGTAAGACACTGGAATATTGCGCTGACCTTCGGTGATAAATACTACACCTACGATCGTAATAAGCACCAACACCACAATAGCGATCAAGAGTGGCAACTGTGATGGATCGTATGCGCCGATCAGGTTACCAATCGATGTTGGGAGCGAAGCAACGATACCTGCAAAAATGAGAAGTGAAATACCGTTACCCACCTTCTTCTCCGTGATCAACTCACCAATCCACATGAGGAACGTCGTACCTGCAGTCGCCACCACCATAATAGTAAGGGTGTCGAACCAGGTCATATCAAGTGGCAAAATGTGCAACGATGAGCTGCGCAACAACACAACGAGGCTATACGCCTGGATAAGTGCCAATGGAACAGAGAGATAACGAGTATACTGGTTGATCTTCTTCTGACCGAATTCACCATCCTTGGACAATTCTTCGAGTCGTGGCACCACCATGGTGAGGAGCTGGAAGATAATTGACGAAGTGATGTACGGACCAACACCCAACATCAAGATGGAGAAGTTCTGCAACGTACCACCAGAGAAAATGTTGAGGAGTCCGAGGAACTGGTTCCCTTCGAGGAAGAGACGCAAGTTATCTGTATTGATGCCTGGAACCGGGATGCTCGCGAGGAGTCGGAAGAGCACCAGCATTCCCAATACGTACAAGATGCTGTTGCGCAATTCCGGAATCGAGAAGATTTTTCGGAGGGTGTTCATAAACGGCACATGAATGTTCGGCTAGCCACAACGGCCGGCCAAAAGACAGGCGTGGATTACGCCTTCACCGAACCGCCAGCTTTTTCGATAGCTTCCTTAGCACTTGGGCTAACGGCGCAGCCAGCAACAGAGACTTTGCTTCGCATCTCACCGCCACCAACAATCTTCACCGCACCATACTGGGCAATGAGACCGAGCTTGAGGAGAGAGTGTGGAGTTACACGTCCTTCTGCCTTGCCTGCAAAAGCAGACGAGAGCATAGCGAGCGTAACAGTGTATGCCTTTGGAGCGAGACTCTTGAAGCCACGGTTCTTCGGCAAGTTGCGCAAGTTCATCATGAGTGAGCGACGGCTGATGCGATTGCTACCACCAGTACGTGCGCGCTGACCCTTGATACCACGACCACAGTAGTTGCCGTGTTTGCTGTCGCCACGACCAACACGCGTGCGGTTGCGGCGGCTCAGGGTATTCTTTTTGAGTGCGTGTGCAAGCGTTGACATACGGTTAGTTCTTGGAGCGCTGCAAACGCGTCAATTGCTCGAGTGCGTTGAATGCAGCCTTGATATTATTGATCTTGCTCTTGGATCCGAGAATCTTGCTCGAGATGTTCGGAATACCTGCGAATTCAAGTACGGTTCGGAGAGACCCACCAGCGATAACACCAGATCCTTTTGGTGCTGGCATGAGCTTCACGATCGCTGCGCCGAACTTCGCGTCTACTTCGTACGGGATTGTGTCCTTCACGAGTGGAACGCGAATGAGACGCTTCTTTGCCTGACGAACGGCTTTGTTCACTGCAGCCTGCACGTCTCCAGCCTTTGCAACGCCGAATCCAACGCGCAATTTGCGATCGCCGATAACAACGGTTGCGCGGAAACGCATGCGCTTACCACCCTTGGTCACACGCGTAACACGTGCGAGCTCTACAATGGTCTGGTCGAACTCTGGTACTTCGCGCTCTTCGCGATTGCCACCACGTCCGCCATCGCGACGTCCGCCACCCTGACCGTCACGGCGAGGACCGCCTTGACCCTGACGTCCACCACCCATGCCACCCTGACGTGGACCATTCTGTGGAGCGACGGCACCAGGTGCCTGCTGCTTCGTTGGTTGTGTCGATGTGTCTGTCATACAATTTCTAGAAAATAAGGCCAGCCTCGCGTGCACCATCGGCTACCGCGCGTACACGACCATGATAGCGGAAACCACCACGATCGAATACTACTGTGGTAATCCCCTTTGCTTTTGCTGCTTCTGCGATGGCCTTGCCTACGGCAAATGCGAGGGCAACCTTTGCGCTGCGCTCACCTGCTGCATCTACCTTCACTGCGCCGCTGTGTACCGCCACAATTGTGGTGCCTGCGGTGTCATCAATAAGCTGCGCATACATGCTGCGCGCGCCACGAAACACGCTCAAGCGAGGACGCTCTGCGGTTCCACTAATCTTTGCACGAATGCGACCATGTCGGCGCATGCGCGTCACTGCTTTGTGCTGTGTAAACACTTTCATAGTACCGTCGGTTTAATGAGATGGAGTAAAAATTCGAGATTCCCTCCTTTGGCTCCGGTGATGGGCGATGCAATCACGTCGACAATGGGCATGCCATCGGCGATCAGTGCTGCAACTACGCGATCCTTCTCAGCGATACACTCTTCGAGCGAGAGCATGCCATGGCTTTTGCCACGAGCATGTCCCACGCGTTCGTAGTGCGGCTTGAGAAGACTCACGATGTGCCCGCCTTCGCGGAGTATGGAGAGAGCGTGTGGGAGAATCCGGCTCTGTGGTGTCCAACCGACATCGATGGAGACCACGTCTACTTGTTCCGGAATGACAACGGTCTGTGCGTCAGTGCGTTCGAGCACTACGACGCGCGGATCATTGCGCAACTTCCAGTCGAGTACGCCGTATCCTTTGTCCACTGCATAGACGCGCGAGGCGCCATGCGACAACCAGACTTCCGTAAATCCTCCTGCGTGACAGCCGAGATCTGCTGCAACCGCACCTTGGATTGGGAGGTCTTTCCATGCATCACATGCATGTGCGAGCTTCGCACCTGCTCGGCTCACACCTGCATGCGATGCAGCAGACGACATAGACGTATTACGCCTTTGCGGTCTTACCTGCCTTGCGGCGAATCACTTCTTCTGCGTACTTGATACCCTTACCCTTGTATGGTTCAGGCTTGCGTACTTTGCGGATATTGCTTGCAACCTGACCAACCGCCTGCTTGCTTGCGCCGCTGAGCGTGATCACGTTCTTCTCCACCACAGCAGTCACTCCTTCTGGGAGATCGTACTGTACAGAGTGCGAGTAGCCAACATCGAGCTTGATGCCCTTACCTGCTAGTGCAACCTTGTATCCGACACCATTGAGCTCGAGCTTGCGCTCAAATCCCTTGGTTACGCCATCAACCATGTTCTGAAGAAGACTTGCGTAGAGACCCCAAAGTGAGCGGTCTGCTTTCTTTTCTTCATCCTTCACTGCTACGTGGAGACCTTCGTCATCCTTCGTGATGGTGACGTGTGGGTGGATGCGCTCAAGAAGCGTACCCTTAGGTCCCTTTACTTTTACCTCAGCTGCAGTGAGTGTGACCTCAACGCCTGCTGGGATTACGATGATTTGTTTGCCGATACGAGACATAGTCTTGCGATTAGTACACGGTGCAAACCACTTCACCGCCGATGCCCGCTGTCTTTGCTTCCTTATTTGTCATAAGGCCGCGAGACGTGGACAAGATAGCAATACCGTAGTTGTTGCGAACCGTTGGCACATGGTCCTTGCCGACGTAGCGGCGGTGTCCTGGTGTGCTCACGCGCTGCACATCTGTGATCGCGCTCATGGAGCCACGATACTTGAGACGTACGCGAATGGTTGGACGAGGGTCTTCGACACGCACTGCCGACACAACATAGCCTTCACGTACGAGGATTTCAGCAATAGCCATCTTCATTCCTGAAAGTGGGATATCTACCGATTCCTTGCGAACGCGTGCGGCGTTGCGAATGCGGGTGAGCATGTCTGCGATTGGATCTGTGAACATACAATTACCAGCTAGATTTACGAACGCCAGGGAGAAGTCCCTTGTTAGCCATTTCGCGGAAACAAATGCGGCAAAGATCGAAGTCACGCATGTAGCTGCGGAACCGACCACATGCAAAGCAACGACGTACTTTGCGTGTAGAGAACTTCGGTTCGGCCGCAGATTTTGCTCGGTGTGCTGCTGATGCCATACGTGTTCGATTATTTCTTGAATGGGAAGCCGAGCTCCTCAAGGAGCACGCGCGATTCCTTCGCGTCAGTAGCCGACGTCACAAAGGTGATTTCGAGACCATGGACACGGGACGCATCTTCAGCAGTAACTTCTGGGAATGCGAGCTGTTCCTTGAATCCGATCGTGTAGTTGCCGTTCTTGTCGAATCCCTTGGTAGAAATACCGTGGAAATCGCGCACACGTGGGAACGTAATGCGGAGCAACTTCTCTGTGAAATCGTACATACGAGCGCCGCGAAGCGTCACCTTGAGACCGACCACCTGACCTTCGCGAACTTTGAAGTTCGAGATGGAAATGCGAGCAGTTGTGCGGATTGGCTTCTGACCTGTGATCTTAACGATCGTCTTTTCTACGAAATCAACGTAGCCTTCGTCCTTGAGGTGCTTACCGACGCCTACGTTAATGACGACCTTCTGCAACTTCGGGAGTGAGAGGAGATTGGTGCGACCGAGGCGCTCCTTGAGCTTCGGTACAACGGTTTTGAGGTAGTGTTCCTTAAGCATAGTATTACTTCTTTGCCGTTGCCTTCTTCGTAGCCTTTGGCTTTGCAACCTTCTTCTCTTCCGAAGCAACTGCAGCTTCCTTCTCAACAAGTACTACATTGGAAGCGTGCAATGGCGCTGCAAATTCAACGCGCTGTCCAGGCTGACCCTGCTTCATCGAGCGCACGTGCTTCTTGAGCATGTTTGCACCCTCAACAACCACACGGTTTTCCTTTGGGAACACCTGAATGATCTTGCCTGTCTTACCTTTGTCTTTGCCAGCGATGATTTTCACTTGATCGCCGGTTTTGATTTTCATCTTCATACGGTTGGTATTAGAGAACTTCCGGCGCAAGAGAAACAATCTTCTGGTAGCCAGCGTTGCGCAATTCGCGTGCTACTGGTCCAAAGATACGAGAACCCTTCGGCTCTTTGCTCTTTCGGTCGATAATAACTGCTGCGTTGTCGTCAAAACGAATGTACGTTCCGTCAGCGCGGCGGATCTCCTTGTGCTGTCGAACAATCACAGCGTGCACAACTTCAGACTTCTTGATAAGTCCGCGAGGCGCAGCCTGCTTCACAGCGCAGGTGATAATGTCGCCGATCTGTGCGTAACGCTTTTTGTAGCCGCCGAGTACACGGATACACTGGAGCTGCTTAGCTCCGGTGTTGTCCGCGACGACGAGCATGGAACGATGTTGAATCATACGGGTATCGTTTTATGCCTTGGATACAATGCGCCAGCGCTTCGTCTTGCTCATTGGGCGAGTTTCTTCCATCACCACAATATCGCCATCAACGAACTGGTCGTTCTCATTGTGTGCGTGGAACTTCTTGCTCACGCGGTAGCGCTTGCCATAGATCGGGTGAGCCTTCATGCGGTCCACACGAACAACGGCAGTTTGCTGCATTTTGGTGCTGACCACGACGCCAGTGATACGGCGGCGCTGACCATCACGAACAACCGCCGGAGCTCCAGCACGTGGTGCGCGAGGCGCCTTTGGTGCTTTTGGTGCGGCTGCTGTCTTTGGTTTTGGAGCTGCCTTGGCTGCAGCGGGCTTCTTGCCAGCTGTCGCCTTGGAGCTTGCGGTTGTTTTCTTTTCCATAGACTGAAATTATTTTGTGGCTGTTTGCCCCATCTGTGTGAGGCACGTTTCCACACGGGCGACGTCACGCTTGAGGTTGCGCAACTTGCGCACATTGCGTTCCTGCCCGGCGAACAATGCGAATTCGATCTGCAAGCGCTCTGCCTTCAACTCGCGGAGCATCTTGAGAAGCTCTGCGTGTGGTTTGGTGCGAAGATCTTTGATCGTCATATTACTTGCGAACAAATCGAGTAAGGCATGGAAGCTTGTATGCTGCGAGATCCATTGCCTCGCGAGCTGTAGCTTCTGGAACACCATCGATCTCGAACATTACTGTACCTGGACGAACCACACATACGTAGTGGTCTACCGAACCCTTACCAGATCCCATCGGTACCTCAGCACCCTTCTTGGTGATTGGTTTGTCTGGGAAGATACGGATCCAAATCTTACCGCCACGTGCCACAAAACGTGTCATAGCACGACGTGCAGCTTCGATCTGTCGGCTCGTAACCCATGCATGGGTTGTCGCCTTGAGGCCATAGCTACCGAACGCCACGGTCAACTTCGTGGTCGCGATGCCTTTCATGCGTCGGCGACCCTTCATCCACTTGCGGTGTTTTACTTTTTTTGGAAGCAACATAGACGTTCAGTTAGGCGTTTTTCTCTTGAGCGAACTTGTCCTGCTTGCCGCCGAACACGAGACCACGGTTGATCCACACCTTGATACCAATCTTGCCGTACATGGTGTGCGCTTCGGTGTGTGCGTAATCAATGTCAGCGCGAAGTGTCTGGAGAGGAATCTTGCCCTGTGCAAGTGTTTCGGTACGAGCAATTTCTGCGCCGTTGAGACGTCCAGACATTGTGCACTTCACACCCTCAGCTCCTGCCTTCATCACACGTTCAATCGCGGACTTCATCACACGGCGAAATGCCATGCGCTTCTTCGTGTCGTCAACAATCTGCTCAGCCACAATCGCGGACGAAAGAGATGGCTGCTTCACTTCGAACACCTGTACCTTGACCTTCGAATCCTTCGCAAAGTACTTGGTCTGGAGTTCTTTCTTGAGATCTTCGATACCAGCGCCGCCGCGACCGATAATCACACCTGGCTTTGCAACGAGTGCCGAAACCGTCACTTCATTCGCATTGCGTGCGATAGAGAGTGAGTCAAGACCTGCCTCGCGCAATTTCTTCGTAAGGAATTTGCGCACTGCAACTTCCTCTTTGAGGAGCGCGGTGTATGGCTTGCCGTGACGTCCGAACCAGCGGGAATCCCACGGATAGAGAATGGTCAAGCGGTGTGCTTTTGGATGTACGTTGTGACCCATAGTGTTGTGTGTTACTCAGCCTTTGCTTCAACCACTGCTTCACTGGAAGCTGGCTGTGCATCTGGTGCCGTGCCCTGGAGTGTTACCCACACGTGGCAGCTGTGGCGACGAATCGGCGCAGCGGTACCACGAGCGCGAGGCATCGAGCGATACTGCATCGAACCCTTGTTCACCTGAATGGTGTGGATAACAAGCGTCGAAGCATCTGCTTTGCTGTTGTGTACGGCGTTCGCTTCTGCGCTCTTGATGAGCTTCATGACTGGCTTGCGAGCTGCCTTGTTCATTGCGGAGAGCTGCGCATATGCCTGTTCGATCGGAAGACCACGAACGAGGTCGACTACAAGACGCACCTTCTTGTCAGAAATGTGCAGGCCGTTGAGTCGTGCTTCTGCTTGAATCGTCATATGCGGAAATTATTTCTTTGGTGCTGGCTTTGCCGCTGCTGGCTTGGCGCCTGGGGCGTCAGTCTTGAGCATCTTACCGCCATGGCGGAAGAATTTGCGGGTTGGTGAGAATTCACCAAGCTTGTGTCCAACCATATCTTCAATGACAAGTACTTCAATGAAGTCCTTACCATTGTGCACCGCGAACTTGAGACCAACCATTTCTGGCGTGATCGTGCTGCGGCGGGACCAGGTCTTGATAGGCAGCGTCGAGCGAACTGCGCGTGCTGCATCTACCTTCTTCTGGAGTTTTTCGTCTACGAATGGGCCTTTTTTGAGACTGCGAGACATACTTACTTGGTGTTACCACGACGTGGACGACGTGACACAATAAATCTGTCACTCGCTTTCTTCGGCTTGCGGGTCTTAACACCCAACGCCTTCTTACCCCATGGGGTCTTCGGTGCCTTGAGACCGATAGAGTTCTTACCTTCACCACCACCGTGTGGGTGATCTACTGGGTTCATAACCTTACCACGAACCGACGGACGGATACCGCGATGGCGTGAGCGACCTGCCTTACCGAGGCGCACGAGACGATGGTCAGGGTTGCTCACCATGCCAACGCTTGCTGATGCTTCCTTCGGAATGAGGCGAACTTCGCCTGATGGCATCTTCACGTGAGCGAATTTGCCTTCGATAGCCATGAGCTGCACCTGTACACCTGCACTGCGAGCCACCTTTGCGCCAGTACCTGGAGCCAACTCGATGTTGTGCAAGAAGGTACCAACTGGGATGAACTCAAGTGGCATGCGTGTGCCAAGCTTTGCATCAATCGCTTTTTGCGAAGAGATCACGGTTGCGCCTACTGCAAGTGTATCTGGGGCAACAATATATGCGCGTTCCTTGTCTGCAGTGTACTCAATGAGTGCAATGCGAGAGTTGCGGTTCGGATCGTACTCGATCGCGATAACCGTTGCAGGAATGTCGTAGCGCTTCTGATAGAAATCAACAAGACGAATGTAGCGCTTGTGGCCACCGCCCTGATGACGCACAGTGATTGTACCATTGGTACGACCAGAATGCTTCTTACGAATAATGATGAGCTTTTTTTCTGGCTCCCACTTCGTAATATCCTGATACGCATCGACGCTCGCGATGCGTCGACCACTGTTATTTGCGTTGTACTTCTTAATCGGCATAGAGGTTCAGTTAGACGCCGGTGTGGACACTGATTGTGTCGCCTTCCTTGAGCACTACGCGTGCGATCTTGCGATCACTGCGTACACCAACCGAGCGACCGTAGCGTACTACCTTGCCAGCGCGGTTCAAGATGCGAACCGACGCAGGCTTCACTCCGAAGAGCTGGAACACTGCCGTTGCAACCATGAACTTGTTGGCAAAATTTGCTACTACGAAGGTGTACACGCGGTGTGCCTCGTCTGTTGTAGCCTTCTCCGTAACATGCGCACGCAAAATTACTTCCTGTGGATGGAGTCCTGTTGCTGGTGTAGACGAGCTAACCTTTGCAGCAGATGCTGCAGTGGTCATGATCGTTTCTTCGGTCTTTACTGCGTCTTCCGAAGTCGTTTCGTTTTTTGGCTTTTTGCTGAAGATACCCATAGGATTCTGCTTATGCGCTGTACTTCTTCGCAAGAGCCTCTACCGCAGACTTGCTCATGATCATGTACGGGTGCTGAACCATATCGAGCACACCGAACTCACCAACGAACGTGGTCTTCACGGTCGCGATGTTGCGCGTCATCTGCAAGAGTGCTTCGTCCTTCTTGTCACTCACCACGATTGCGCGGCGGCGTGACACTGGAAGAGCAGCCTTGAGTGATGCGAAGAGCTTGGTCTTCGGTTCTGCAAATGCGAAATCGTCGACAATGAGCAACGCGCCGTTAGCAATACGATCCGAAAGGATCATGCGCATTGCCTTGGACTTTGCCTTCTTGTTGATTGCTTCCTTGAAATTGCGATCATTGCGAGGTCCGAACGTGATTCCACCGCCGCGCCATAGTGGTGAGCGGATAGAGCTGTGACGTGCACGACCTGTTCCCTTCTGGCGCCATGGTTTCTTACCACCACCACGCACTTCACCACGGGTCTTGGTGTGTGCAAGCACCTGACGCTGATTCGCAAATGACGAAACAACGACGTCATGAACAAGAGTCGTGTTCACCTCAACACCAAATACTTCTGGTGCGAGATCAACCGTTCCTGTCTGTACTCCTAGCTTGTTGTAAACTGGTACCTGAATCATAGGAGTGTCGTTATTCGCTTACCGCTGGAGCAGCTACCTCTTCGGCTACTGCTGGCGCTGCTTGCTCTTCTACCGGAGCTGCTACTACTTCCTCAACTGGTGCTTCTGCTACTGGTGCTGTAGCTGCTGCAACAACCATTTCTCCTTCAGCCATGACCATCACAAGACCACCGCGAGCACCAGGAACTGCACCCTTTACGAGTACTTCACCTGCTGCTTCGTCGATCGTAACGATCTCAAGGTTGTGTACCGTAACGCGGTCGTCACCCATGTGACCACCCATACGAGTACCCTTGAACACGCGCTGTGCATTGGTAGAACCAATGGAACCTGGCATGCGCAAGTTGTCCTTGTGACCGTGGCTTGCAGGACCACCGCCGAACCCATGGCGCTTGACTACACCCTGGAACCCTTTACCCTTCGACTGTCCGACGACGCTGACGCGATCGCCTGCAGCAAAAGAAGCAAGGGCGAGAGTATCGCCACGCTTGAGTGATTGCTCGGTTGCGTATTCACGCAACTTCGCAAACGAAGGCAACCCCGAAAGGTGCCCAGCCATTGGCTTGTTGAGAGCTTTCGCCTCACCAGTTCCAATCTGCACAAGCTGTTTGCCAGCTTGCGAATAAACACGCGTAACAACACAAGGCTGCACGCGCACGCGAGTCACAGGAACCACGGTTCCGTCTTCACGAAACACCTGGGTCATGTTCAATTTTGTTCCGATTAAACATTTCATAACCAAAAGGCTAGAATCCGGTGTCGTTCGGACCTACTATGAGGTCGTGTGAACAACGCCGAGTTCTAGCCTTCTTCTGGGGCCGGTGCTTGCGCACGCAGGAGGGAAAGAAGATAGGGCCGCCATCGCTACACAAAAAATGCGTAATTTAGGCTCATTTCTTTGCTTGATGTAGCGATGTTTTCCCTTCAACAGTCACCCAACGGATCTTATCGCGTCACAAGCAAGAAGTAGATTTGTCAATACTCTATTACATCTTCATCTCGATGTCAACACCTGCTGGCAAGTGAAGGTTCATCAAGGAGTCAATCGTCTTTGGAGTCGGGTTGACGATGTCAATGAGACGCTTGTGCACGCGGATTTCGAACTGCTCGCGAGCTGTCTTGTGGACAAACGACGATCGGTTCACCGTGTACTTACGCTTCTCAGTCGGCAACGGAATTGGGCCAACAACAGACGCTCCGGTACGGGTAGCCGTATCCATGATCGTACGTGTTGATTCATCAATGACCGTGCTGTCATACGCACGAATCTTGATGCGGATTCGCTGCGTTACTTCATCAGCCTTCTTCGGTTTTGTAGTTGTCTCGGTCATAAGGACCCTTTACCATTTAAAGAAACCTCTAGGTCTCTATCCCCTAGCAATGCCAAGGGATAGAGACGCGAGCTTACTTCAAAATCTTTACTACTACACCTGCTCCAACGGTGCGGCCACCTTCGCGGATAGCGAAGCGCTGCTTTTCCTCGAGAGCAACTGGAGTGATGAGCTTGACCTTCAAGTTCACTGTGTCACCAGGCATAACCATTTCCGAACCCTCTGCGAGAGTTACTTCACCAGTTACGTCAGTAGTGCGCATGTAGAACTGAGGCTTGTAGCCATTGAAGAACGGCTTGTGACGGCCACCTTCTTCCTTCGAGAGGATGTACACTTCTGCTTCGTACTCTGTGTGAGGAGTTACCGAACCAGTCTTTGCAAGTACCTGACCGCGCTCAACATCTTCCTTCTTTGTACCGCGGAGCAAGAGACCAGCGTTGTCTCCAGCCATGCCGGATTCAAGCTGCTTGTTGAACATTTCGATACCAGTAACAGTCGTCTTCACGGTGTCCTTGATACCAACGATTTCAACTTCATCACCGATCTTGATACCACCACGCTCGATACGACCAGTAACTACTGTTCCACGACCTTCGATAGAGAAGACGTCTTCAATAGGCATGAGGAACGGCTTGTCTGTGTCGCGCTGTGGAGTTGGGATGTACGTGTCAACCGCGTTGATAAGGTCGAGAATTGGCTTGGAAGCTGCATCGTCGCCTGGGTTCTCAAGAGCCTTGAGAGCCGAACCGCGGATAATTGGGGTGTCCTTGCCTGGGAAGTTGTACTTCGTAAGGAGGTCACGAACTTCTTCTTCTACAAGGTCAACAAGTTCTGGATCAGAAACCATGTCTACCTTGTTGAGGAACACAACAATGTATGGCACACCTACCTGACGAGCAAGAAGGATGTGTTCGCGGGTCTGAGGCATCGGACCATCTGTTGCCGAAACAACGAGAATAGCTCCGTCCATCTGTGCAGCACCCGTGATCATGTTCTTCACGTAGTCGGCGTGACCAGGACAGTCAACGTGCGCATAGTGGCGAACATTGCTCTGGTATTCTACGTGTGCCGTTGCAATGGTGATTCCTCGAGCGCGCTCTTCTGGAGCTGCGTCAATTTGGTCTACACCCTTGTCCTGTGCTTTCATGCCGTGGGCACTGAGCACTTTCAAGATGCACGCCGTGAGAGTGGTCTTGCCATGGTCAACGTGACCAATGGTACCAATGTTCACGTGCGGCTTGCTGCGGTCAAACATTTCTGCCATACGTTTTTAATTAATTGGCTAAACTTTGAATCGATTTAGTACGTTTCCTGCGGAGTATAGCACGAGGTTTTTCTCCTTGTCAACTGGGGACTACTTCTTCCCCGCGACGATTTTTTCTGCAACATTACGCGGAACTTCAGCGTAGTGGAAGAACACCATCGTGGAGTTTGCTCGACCCTGAGTCATGGAGCGCAAGTTCGTCATGTAGCCGAACATTTCGGACAATGGAACGAGTGCGCGGATGACCTTCACCTGACCGCGATCTGTCATTTCCTGGATCTGACCGCGCTTGCTGTTGAGGTCACCGATAACATCACCCATGAAATCCTCAGGAGTCGTCACGTCAACCTGCATGATAGGCTCGAGAAGTACTGGACCTGCTTGCTTGCACGCTTCTTGGAACGCGTACGAACCTGCCATCTTGAACGCAGCTTCGTTGGAGTCCACATCGTGGTACGAACCATCAAATACTGTCGCCTTGATGTCGAGAATTGGATATCCAGCAACAACACCACGGTCAAGAGACTCCTTAATACCCTTCTGGATTGCAGGAATAAATTCACGTGGAATCACACCACCCTTAACCTCGTCAACGAATTCAAAGCCCTTACCTGCTTCAAGTGGTTCAATGCGCAACCAGCAGTGTCCATACTGACCACGACCACCAGACTGCTTGATGTACTTACCTTCAGCTTCTGCAGATTTGCGGATGGTTTCTTTGTATGCAACCTGTGGCGCACCAACGTTTGCTTCTACACCGAACTCGCGCTTCATGCGGTCGATGAGAATTTCGAGGTGCAACTCTCCCATACCGCGAAGAATGGTCTGACCAGTCTCTTCATCTGTAAATACGTGGAAGGTTGGATCTTCTTCGGACAATTTGCCCAGCGCCATGCCCATTTTTTCTTGGTCAACCTTGGTCTTCGGCTCAACAGCAACCGAGATAACTGGTTCTGGGAATACAATGTTCTCGAGAATAATTGGATGATCTTCGTCGCAAAGTGTGTCTCCTGTGTGTGTATCCTTGAGACCTACTGCTGCAGCGATTTCACCTGCGTATACTTCGTTCACGTCCTCGCGGTGATTCGCGTGCATACGAAGGATGCGAGAGAGACGCTCCTTCTTGCCGGAGGTTGGGTTGAACAAGTAGGAACCCGCAGTGATCATACCGGAGTACACGCGGAAGAAGGTCAATTTACCCACAAATGGGTCGGTCATGATCTTGAACGCGAGTGCGGAGAATGGTTCCTTGTCATCAGCGTGACGTGCGATCTTCACTTCGGTGTCTGCAACTTCTGTTCCCTGGATAGCAGGAATATCAAGTGGCGATGGGAGGAAGTCTACAACAGCGTCGAGCATGAATGGAACGCCTTTGTTCTTGAGCGCCGAACCACAAAGTACTGGAACAAGCTTGTTTGCAATTGTTGCTTTGCGAAGTACGCGCTTGAGATCTTCTACAGAAATTTCCTTGCCATCGAAGAATGCTGCCATGAGTGTTTCGTCATGCTCAACAATCGCTTCGACGAGCTGGGTGCGGTACTTCTTTGCAAGATCAACCATGTCTGCAGGGATGTCGCGCTCGTCAATAACCTTACCCATGTCATCCATGTAGTAGAACGCGCGCATCTTGATGAGGTCAATGAGACCTGCAAATGTGTCTTCAGCGCCGATTGGAAGCTGAATAGGATGTGCGTGCTTGGTGAGACGTGTGTGGATCGATGCAAGATCTTTGTAGAAATCTGCACCAGTGCGGTCCATCTTGTTGATGAAGCAAATGCGAGGTACTTCGTACTTGTCTGCCTGGTGCCAAACAGTCTCAGACTGTGGCTCTACACCTGCAACGCCATCGAAGATCACGGCACCACCGTCAAGTACGCGCAATGAGCGCTCTACTTCTGCAGTGAAGTCAACGTGACCAGGAGTATCAATAATATTGATGCGCGCGTCGTTCCAGAAGCATGTCGTAGCAGCGCTGGTAATGGTAATACCGCGCTCGCGCTCCTGTTCCATCCAGTCCATTTCTGCTGCGCCATCGTGTACTTCACCAATCTTGTGCTTCTTACCAGTGTAGAAAAGCACACGCTCCGTAACCGTGGTCTTACCCGCATCAATGTGGGCAATAATACCGATGTTACGTGTTCGTTCAAGAGAATATTCACGAGGCATAGAACAGTGGAATCAAAGGAAAAAACGAGAAATTAGAATCGTGCGAAGTGAGCAAATGCACGGTTCGCTTCGGCCATGCGGTGTACGTCCATCTTCTTCTTCACCGCGTCACCTTCGCCAATCGATGCAAGTACCAACTCTTCGGTGAGCTTCTCTACCATTGCGCGGCCTTTCTTCTTGCGAGCTGCTTCGATGAGCCAGCGATATGCAAGAGCCATGCGGCGTTCTGGACGAACTGGCATTGGAACCTGGTAGTTAGCACCACCCACGCGCTGGGAACGTACTTCCACCTGCGGCGTGATATTCTTCATTGCTTCTTCGAATACTTCCATTGCTTTGCGAGTTGTCTTTGCTTCTGCTGCTTCGAGAGCGCCGTAGACGATCCCTTGTGCAATAGACTTCTTGCCAGCAACCATCACATAGTTGATAAAACGTGCAATCTCAATTGAGCCATACTTGGCGTCCGGGAGAAACGTTCGTTTTGGAGCTTGTTTACCACGCATAGGTCAATGTATTACTTCTTTTCTTTTGGACGCTTTGTACCGTAGAGCGAGCGGCTGCGGCGGCGAGAGTCGATTCCAGCGGTGTCGTATACGCCACGCACAATGTGGTAGCGAACACCAGGAAGATCTTTTACACGTCCGCCACGGATGAGTACGATGGAGTGTTCCTGGAGGTTGTGACCTTCACCTGGAATGTATGCCGTAACTTCCATACCATTGCTGAGGCGCACACGAGCGATCTTACGAAGAGCCGAGTTAGGCTTCTTCGGAGTCATCGTCGTTACTTTGACACAAACACCGCGCTTGAATGGCGCGCCCTTAGCAAGGTACGTTCGCTTGCGTGCAATTGCATTCGTTGTGAACTGCAAAGCTGGCGACTTGGACTTCGCTTTTGGCTGTGTTCGACCCTTGCGGATGAGTTGGTTCATCGTTGGCATAGCACTCGTATCGTATTCGCAGTATATAAAAAAAGACTGCTTGCGGGGGTATTGTACGGAAACGTCTGGTAGAAGTCAAGAGTCTGGGGTGTGTATATTTACGCAAAGTCTCTCACGAGGACAAATTGACAAAAAATATAAGAAAACATACGATCTCCCCGGTCTTCACAGCCACAGACGTGGCAATACAAGGAGAGACTCCATGAGTGCACCTGATCATTCCATCGTCATTCTTCCTCCGCGTGATACCTTCACGCTGCCACCAGGCATCACGATCCAGACCAGCGGCGTACCCGGCGCGATTCCAATCGGAGGCATGGAAATCGAGCTCCGGATCGTTCCCATCACCGACAACCATCAACTGCCCCAAGCCCCCGCAGGGTTCGTGGTAGGCAGCTGGCTCATCGGCAGCCTCATGATCCTACACCCGGCGCGAATCCACACCGACTGGGACAACACCACACTGTGGCTCCCCTTCGGCGAGTACAACAGTGAAGGCAGCGCCTGCAAGATGACCCTCGTGTGCACGAGCAAGCCCGGTACCAAGCACACAGATCCATCTGGTCGACGCTGGACAGCGGAGTACCCGAACCTCAGCCAACTGCGCAGCGGCGCACATGCGGCAGTATTTGTCAGCGCGCGCTGTGTGGTTCCGAGCGCATAGCACGGACTGACTAGGCGCCGCCTGGTCCCAACCGAACACCCCACCCGTCACCATTGTAACTATGGTCGGCAGTGGGGTGTTTGTTTTTTGTGGCAATTTACCACCCTGTGAGCAACGTGGTGAGATAATTAATGATCGGGAAGAGATATTTGAATCCAGTGATCGCAAATACAAAGACGATCAGTAATCCCCAACGCTCCAAGAACATTTCGATGTTGTGTGCCTGACGCGGCAACAATGCGAGCAACAATTTGCTTCCATCAAGTGGTGGAATCGGCACGAGGTTGAAAATCGCCAATACAATGTTGATCTCCACGATCATCGTACCAAGCAGAACAAAGAGAGACGGCTCCCCCATCATGTTGGCAATGCGCACAACAATCCCGAAGAGTACAGCAAGAAGCAAGTTGCCCAATGGCCCAGCGAGTCCGACAAGCACCGGTCCCCACTTCTGGTTGCGCAGGTTGTATGGGTTATATGGGACAGGCTTGGCGTACGCGAACAAGAATCCACCCCCTGATGCAATGAAGAGCGCCAGCGGCAGGATAATCGTACCCATGAGGTCGATATGCTTGAGCGGATTCATGGTCAGGCGCCCAGCACGCTTGGCAGTATCGTCCCCCAACATATGCGCAGTCCAGCCATGCATATATTCATGGAAGACAGCAGATGGGACGAGAATGAGATACATGAAGAGACGGAGGAGGATCATAGGTATGCTATTTGACACGTTTCTGCGTCTAGAGTAGAATAACCGTATCAAATTTTTGCTGCAAATGCTATGTCCAGACTCTGTGACCTCTGCGCCCGCGGGCCAGCTCGCTCGAACAACCGAAGCCACTCCATGCGCCAGACACCGCGCCGAGTTTTCGTGAATTTGCAGTCCAAGTCCATTGGCGGCGAGAAATACCGCATCTGCACCCGCTGCATTCGCACCATTGCAAAGCCAGAACGCGTGAAGAAGGAGAAGACAGCAAAAGCAGTCTAAAGCTCACCACGCACGACACAAGAGCCCGCGACAATGCGGCGCTCTTTTGTTTTGTCCGCACAAGTTAAAAAGGTGCTCGGCAAACCAAGATCCAAGGGATCAAGATCTGCCGAGCACCAAGTTGCCAAGTTCCGAGGGCTGTTACTTCCCGAGGAACTCCGGCACCGCATAGGCCGGAGCCGCACGGCCGCGGTCGTAGGCATTCACGTCGAGCTTCGAGTCGCCAGCGTAGAACCACGTGCTCGGCACGAGGCGACGCTCGTAGCCGGGAACCCTGCACTCGAGGCCGGCCATCCAGAGATATGGATGTTCCTCCGAACCGTCCATGCGCCGAGCGACCTCCGGGTGCTGCGCGAGCATCGCGAGGATCTCACGACCAGGCATCGGTCGCTCGTCCGTGAGCACGCTTTCCGGAGACAGCCCGTAGTTGGCAGTGCGACTGAACCGCACCCACCGCTGACGCCAACTGGGGTACTCCGTCTTGCCCCGCAGGAAGAAGTGCTCAGCGTCAGTCTTGAACTCCGGCCACCACCAGCTCTTCTGCTGCTGTCGCGCCACCCACGACCACACGATCTGCTGCTCCTGCTCCAGCGAGCCGAAGCAACGGTCGAGGATCACGACGTCACCAGGGTCGTCGGTGTAGTCGAGCGGATCGGGCGAACCCTCCCACCAGAACTTCCGGACGTCCACGTTGTTCGCGACGCATTCGGCATCGTAGATCGGAAGGATCTCCGTGTTGCGCACGTAAATCCCGTGGACGAGGCGGAACTCCGGTTCCTGCTTGAGCCTTGCCACCCACCTGGCGGTCAGGTCGTCGTTGCCGAGGAGTTTCCTCACCATCGGTACGTCCATACCAGCACGACCGAGTCGATCGAAGTGCTCGACCATCTGTGTACCGTAGATTTGAGATGCGAGACCAGCCATTTCTGACCTGCCTTTTTGCTTGCCGCTGACCCGCCAGATGCCACGCCGAGATGGCGCACCCTGACTAGCCTGTGTTAAGAACGGCGATATTAGGCCAATAATTAGCCAAATACCGCCAGGCCCAACTGACATGAGGTACGGGATAATATAGCTGATTCTGGCGTTTTTGTCAACCCCCTGTTGACAGTTCCACCCCCAGGTGCTATAGTATGCACCTAAGTCTGGTCCGAATACGGGCCGCCGACTCGAAAACCCATCGATGCGTCCGTAGTTGCTATGTGGCCATGTAGGTAAGTTCGGGTCACTAGCAATTTTTTTGTATGTCAGAAATGACACCAGGAGCAGAGGGTTTTGAATCCTTGGGTATTGATGCGCACATTCTTGAGCGCCTTACCAAACTCAAGTACACCACACCAACGCCAATTCAGGCTGCTGCAATCCCCGTCGCCCTCACAGGCACAGACGTTGTCGGTATTGCACAAACAGGTACAGGCAAGACCCTCGCCTTTGGTGTTCCAATGTTGCAAACACTCGCAAAGTCCGAGAAAGGCCAAGGCCTCATTCTCGTACCAACACGCGAACTTGCACTGCAAGTTGAAGAAACCATGATCAAGATCGGTTCCCATTTTGGGCTTGTCACTGCGGTACTGATCGGTGGTGCTTCTATGCAAATGCAGATTCGCAACTTGCGCCGCAATCCGCACGTGATCATCGCGACCCCAGGTCGCCTTGCAGATCACTTGCAGCAGCGCACGTGCTCATTGCAAGATATCGAAATCGTCGTTCTCGACGAAGCCGATCGCATGTTTGATATTGGGTTCGCTCCACAAATCAAGAAAATCATGGCGCAGGTGCCGACAGAACGTCAGACGTTCCTCTTCTCCGCAACCATGCCACCAGCTATTGCTGCCATTGCTGCAGCGTATATGCGCTCCCCGAAACGTATTGAAGTAGCACCAGCTGGTACCAGTTCTTCGCAAGTAACACAGTCTCTCTACGTGGTGTCCAAAGACCACAAGACGTCCCTCCTCGATCACCTTCTCCGCAAGCACGAGGGCACGGTGCTCGTCTTCTCTCGCACCAAACACGGCGCTCGCAAGATCGCCATGGCAATCCGTGCGATGGGTCACACTTCTGTAGAAATTCACTCCAATCGTTCACTTGCGCAGCGCAAAGAAGCGCTTGCAGGATTCAAATCCGGTAAGTATCGCATCCTTGTCGCAACCGACATCGCCGCTCGCGGTATTGACGTAACAGGAATCACCCTCGTGGTGAACTTCGACCTCCCAGATAATAGCGAGGACTACGTACACCGCATCGGTCGAACCGGTCGCGCAGGCATGTCTGGTCTTGCAATCTCATTTGCACAGCCAGATCAGCGCAATGATGTTCGCGACATTGAACGCCTTATTCGTAAGTCGATCCATGTTGAAGAACTTCCAGACAACTTGCCCGCTCCTATTCGTCTCCCTGCAGAACCTCGCGCCGAATTCTCACGCCATGAGCGTGGTGGATCTGGCGGCGGTTACGGCGGCGGACGCTCGGGTTCTGGTGGTCGCGGCGGTTCACGCGGTGGCTACGGTGGCGGCAACGGCGGTGGCGAACGAGAATATCGTCGCCCTACCAGTGGCAGCACCAGCCGCGCTCGCTCCAATAGCTACGGTTCGCAAGGCGGATTCGGTAGCAGCCGTGGCGGTGGCGCTGGATTTGGCGGCGGTTCTCGTCGTCCAAAGGAAGCACCGAAGTTCACGCGTCACTTCTAAAGTGCGCTAGCACAAACACCCCCAATTTATTCTTTCCAAGTCCTCCCCGTAAACTGAGGTCCGGGCTTGGAAAGAATAAATTGGGGGTGTTTTTATTACTGCACGTTAGAGCCAACGTTTGCGCGTAAAGATTGCGAGGAGGAAGATGGTGCTCACGAATGTGATCGCGATAATGAACGTGAAAGCCTGTGGATGTGATGCAAATGGTAGCGCGACGTTCATGCCGAAGAGACTGGTGACAAATGTTGGCACCATGATGAGAATCGTGAGCGCAGTGAGCAACTTGATCACGCGATTCAATGAGTTGGTCATGATCGTTGAATACGCTTCGCGGATGTTGCGCATGTTCTGCACGTCGGCGTTGGCGTTCTCGATAATCTGACCAGCGCTCAACTCCAAGTCCTCAACAAGATCCTGGTCCTGTTCGTAGAGCGGAACATACTTGCCAGAGAGCAGTGCGTTGAGCATCGCACGACCTGGGACAAGTGCCGCAACGAAGTCGATGAGCACGCGCTCGAATGTCACGAACTGGATAATATCTCGGTCAGAGACTGCGTGCAGATCAACACTCACAGAGCGAACCTTGCGACTAATCGATGTCAGGAATCCTGAGTAGCGCGCGAGCATTTGATTGAACAACTGCAATATGAAATTCACCTTTTGTGTTGTAATGAGACTTGAAGCATTTGTCTGAAATGCCGTGAGCATCGGGATAGGTCGTGGTGCAATCGTGATCACGCCTTCAGCTGTGTGCACAATCAGAAGTGGCATTGTTGAGATGTGCTCCCCGTCTTGTACCGGCACACGCATGAAGAGGTAGATGTTGCCATCCTCTACTTCCAGACGCGGAACTTCGTATGGATCGAGCGCGTCACGCAAATGACCGAGCTCGAGTTTGTGTTTTGCAACGAGCATTTCCAGCTCGTTCTCTGTAGGAGTCTCTGCGTACAACCACGCACCAGCCTTCCAACTCGTGAGTGTACGCAAATCAGTATCCTTGATGGATTTGTAGAAGTATTTGATCATACAGCATGCAACAGAACAATCTTAGCGAAGTACGCCACCCCACTCCACAACAGTGAATCCTTTGCGCTCTGGCGTCCGTATTGGCAACGGCTCTACTTCCTTGCGCTCTGTCAGCGGCTGATAATCCATGAGAATGCGAATCGTGGTGTCAGGACGCGGTGTCACACGCAGCGGTGCGATGCGATTCATGAGCGTGTTGTCGTAGAACGTCACGAAATAGTACGGCGTTCTCTGCATGCGAGGTACCCAGAACTCCGCGAAATCTGCTCGCTCCTGCGTGTTGAGGCCGAGTTGCGTAAGTGTGCGCTCGAGGAACGCTGGCACCTCATCCTTTGCCACAACGAAACCACGTGATTCTGGCGTTCCAACTACAGACCCCTTTCCTTCCCAGAACAAATATCCCCACGTTTTGTTATCACGAACATCTGTGAGTCGTCCTGTTGGTTCAGCGATGACATTCCACCCACCTGTCGGATAAAGCGGCTCAGTGATCGAAAATCCGTTCATTGGTTGCACTTGTACATTCACCTGTTGCGCCTTCTCTGGGTAGAGATAGATCACAGGCTTGCCACATTCTGCCACAGGCAAGAATTCAGTGCTGTGCATCTCATACGCGCGTCCAAATTGATCCTGCCAGAAAATAATCGGATGGAGTGCTACAAATGCGTCGTAGCTGAGCGTCGTGCCTGGATGACGATACTCATAGGATGTGCGATGTGCATCATACATCCCCTTCAATTTCGCATGGTTAGGATCACGATATTCGTACACACGCGTATCCCCTGCGCCCTCAAATCCTGGAATCACGCGTCCAGCAATTTTGAACTCAGCATTATTTGCAAGTGTTGTATCGGAGATCATGAGCAACGTGAACCCGCAACCACCCGCAGTATACGGTGCATAGGCGATGGTGTTGTTGGTTCCGTTGCTCCACGTTATTGCTGTCGCGTTATCAGCCTCAGGGCGCGCAACGGCAAATGGAAGATCCATCCGATATTTAACGTATGACCCGTCAGCCAACGGTGCGTAGAATAATCCAGTGCTCACCTTCTTTTCTCGGTACAACATGATCATGGTGGTGGTGCTGTTGCGCCACACAGGGACACTCACTGCTGGCTCGTAGTCAGAGGCAACGAACCAATTCATTTCTTCTGGGTACGTTGAGAATGGTGAGCCATCACCAAATACCGACCCTCCAAATTCACCGTCCATCGCAAAAGACACACGTTCCTTCACCGAAACAATTTCCGTCGGTAACTCGAGCTCGTCAATTTTGATTGAATTATTCCAAACAGTGCCAGGCGCAACCTTCCACTCATCCATACGGTCGCGCAGTTCATACACCTCACCTAGCCCCACGATGACTTGATCATTCGAATATGACCCGAGCACCACGTGCGCAGTACCTCGCTTGAGAACGTGCAGGAAAATAGGTTGTCCATACTCCACAAGACCATCTGCTCGAACAATGTGAATCTCCGCACCATTCCAAGCACCTTCTTCTCGCACCGTCCCTACGAACCACTGCTTATACTTCGTTGTCGAAGTCACATTGGCAGTGAAAAACGTCACAGGAACTGACTTTGGCGCTGTTTCCCAGACAACATCCCCTGGCACAAACTGTGCGTAGATTTCATCCTGATTTTCTCCAGACGTTGGAGGTACGTTCTCTGGAGTACTTGTTGCCACTGTCTGTGGCTGCTGCTGTCGCATCGATGCATTCACGAAGTATCCAGCAACAAACGCACCAAGAACTAACACGACAACGACCACCCAACCGAACACACGTGCGCCACTGCGCACTTCAGGCGACTGCATGTGATCCATGGTTTCTTTTTTGAATGGAGGTTGCGATGGAGCCGCTGGCTTTTTTGGTTCTTCCATATTAGCGAGGGAGAGAGAATGAACAATTGATGAGTTGCTTTTTGATTGCATCACTCACGCGCGAATGTTGTGAGAGATCTTTGCACAGTATAGCACGCTTCGATCCCAACAGGAGTTCCATCTGCATCGCATTGTTGTACACGGGCATCAGTATGAACTGCGTTGCAGTAGGTTCGACTGAGAGTCCAACAGTGAGTCCAGTCTTCGTAGGCTCCGAGAAGAGTTGATCGAAGATGAAATTCCCCAGTGAGTAAAAAATCGCTTTTCCTTTGTACACCTCAATCGGCTGAACCACATGCGGATGTGCACCAATCACAACGTCCGCTCCTGCATCGATCATGGCGTGCGCAATAACCTCCTGACTCGAGTGCCAACCGTTCTGCTGATACTCCACTCCCCAATGCGGCATTGCAACAATATAGTCTGTCTTTGGTTCCAACTCACGAATCATTTTTGCAAGTGCTGGTACACCATTATCCCCTGTGAACTGATGAAATGCCACAAATCCAACCTTCTGCCCACGCACGTCTCGAATCGCAGTCACTGGCCGATTGAGTGGATCACCAAAGTAATCAACACTCGCCTCTGTGAGATACTTGTGCGTTTGCTTGAGCCCTGATTCACCGAAATTATGTGTGTGATTATTACCCAGACTCACCATCGTAATACCGAGGTCATACAATGTCTTCGCATGTCGCGGCTCTGAGGTGAATGTGAGCAACCCATTTGGCTTCGCTACTGACTTGAATGTGGTGAGCGGCGTCTCGAGGTTCGCCACCGTGATATCAGACCCGGAGATGAATCGTTCGATCTTCGCATATGGCCAACGATCCCCTTTTGCATCGAACGTCGCACGCACTTTGCGATCGAGCATCATGTCGCCGAAGGCATGAATCGTAAATCGCGGCACCTCAACTCGACCACCTGTCACATAATATCCTGTGAAGTGTGAAGTATTCTCCGAGCTCTCCGGCTTCTTCGTGATCGAGTTACTACTTGTACGTGCAATTTGTCGCCACGCCAACGTCGCCTCGCCCTCAGCATCAATATCACGCATCATTTCTAACATGAATTGCAACCCTGGACGAGAATCAATATCGAGAGTACGCGCACCTCTTGCATCAAGAGTCTGCAACACTGTACCTGCAGTCTGATCATGAAATAACGCCACATCCTCCGGAAGATAATGTGAGAAATCAAACGACCCAACAATGAGCACATCATCTGGCACATTCGCGTGCACAATATCAGCCAACGCAGCAACAGTATCACTCGTAACTGAATCCCGAATCATGATCGGAACAATCGTTGCATTGGGCAGTGACGCACGGATGAACGGCACAATACTGTAAACAGCGTGCTCCTTCGCAAAGGGAGCTTCTTCAACAGCAATTGTGGAAGTCGCAACCGTGAGCGCTGCAACAGCCGCAGCGTTGCTCTGCAGTACACCAAATGGCGTATTCCAAGGGCGAGCCGATGTAATGACTGCTGCGCGACCTTGCGTAAAATGATTCGGCGCGATCAACAGCACGGTTACTTTGCGATCACTTGCCACACCATCGAAGGCCTGCGCCACACGATCTGCAACCAACAAGTGATGCGGCACAATGAGTGCACGAGCACGCTGACCATCTCCACGTGTAGCAGTTTCGTCTGCTGCAAATTTCATCCGTGCTGCTGCGTATGCATCTTCGAACAATCGTTTGCTCAGGCCCGGAACCGTATGGCACGTGACCGCTTCACACACGGACGGTGTGTTGAATCGCATCGTTGTCAGCACGTTCCAGGTCCGAGGCGCCGCAGCCGACACCCAGAACCCGACGCCAAAGGCTGCTGCAATACTGAGTGCTGCAACGACTGCGATTCGATTGTTCATACGAAATGATTAGATGCGAGATTCAACCTGCAACACGTACGAAGTGAGATAGCGCGACTCTGGGAAATACACAGACTGTGGATGATCCGTGCTCTGCCCAACAACAGCGAGCACACGTACGATGACTCCAGCCTGCACCGACGCACGGCGCAACACGAACTGAAAATCATCTTCGGTCAAGAAATGTGAGCAGCTCGACGTCACAAAGATTCCACCCGTCTTCACCAGACGTAGCGCCGCACGATTGAGGAAGTGATATGCCTTCATTCCCTCTTCTTGGTCCTTCTGAGACTTAATCAGCGCTGGTGGATCGAGAATCACCATGTCATATTCTGGTGTACGACGATCACCGAACCACTGAAACACATCAGACTCAACATTCTCAACTTTTTTCGATGACAACTTGTTCGCCTTGAGCATCGCCTCGCACCCTGCGAGCGCAAACGCCGAGCTATCCACATTCACAACACTCTCTGCCCCACCCTTGAGTGCTGCAACTGCTGACGCACCTGTGTACGAAAATACGTTTGCAACTGTCTTGCCCTCTGCATAGCGTTCGATCAAATCACGCAAATCCTTTTGGTCGAGAAATGCGCCGGTCTTTTGTCCTTGCAACACGTACGCGATCGATGCACGACCATGTTCAACGTACGCAACTGCATCCTCAGTCTCGCCGTAGATCACGCCTTCCTTTGCATCGAGTCCCTCGTCGCGTCGCACACCAATATCACTGCGCTCAACAATCGCACGTGGCGAGAAGATGTGTGTGAGTGCATCAACAATCTCCGTACGCATGTTCTCCATGGTCGTAATCGAAATCTGTAGAACAAGCACATCGTCATATCGATCAACAACCAATCCAGGGAGTCCATCAGACTCGCCGAACACCACGCGATATCCTGTTGTGTCAGTCCCCGGTCCGTAGCCGAGCAACTTGCGTCGCTCGTTGGCAGCGCGAATCTTCTTCTCGATCCATGCACTATCGATCACGGCGTCATCCCATGCCATCATGCGCACCGCGATCGACCCATGACTGGAATACGATCCAACGCCCAAGAGCGAGCCAGTGGCACTTACCACTCCCACCATGGATCCGTGGACAATTTTTTCATCCTTATTATCAATGGCGCCAGAGAAAATCCATGGATGACGGACACCTACGGTTGCCTCTTTGCCTTTTTTCAACTGAATCATCGGGTACATATCGAGTAAAAAACGAATAAAGCGCTTCAAATTATCACTGGACCTATGGTACACTAGCGCATATGTTGTCACAACCCTACCTGCGCCACCTCAGAACGGTCGGACAATTCACGGTTTGGCTCGTAAATGGTGCACACGTACGAAGTGAAATCAACGAACAGTTCACCAACTTCGGCCAGCACTACCGATTCCCGTTCATTCCCAAATACGAATTCTGGATTGACCACCTCACTCACCCGCAGGAGATCCACTATTTCATCGACCACTTGATCGCCGAGTGGCGCGCGATGGACGCAGGTGCGTCCTATGTCGATGCCATTGGTCATGCAGATCGTATTGAGCGCGCGGAGCGTCACCACAGTCGGATTTATCGTGAGTTGCACGGACACGAACGCTCACATCCCAAGGAAGTGCTCCGCCACATCCACGTGGAGCCACTACGCAAGTACAGCACTCGCGAGCTTGCCGTCTGGATTGTGCGCAGCGACGTCATCAGAGATCTTTTTTATGTCGACTTCACCGAAGGCGGGCACGGATTTGTCTATCCATTTGTTCCGATGAACGAGGTGTGGATCGACGAAGACCTCACACCACACGAGCGACCATACGTCGTGCTCCACGAATTACACGAACGCAACCTCATGGCGCACCATCGCTACGACTATCCACGCGCCCACCGCAGCGCAAGCGCAGTAGAAGCATTTTGTCGTCACCATCCAACAGCAATACAACGCAAAATCGCGGCCGAGGCACGTGTTGCTGCCCGACCGCGATCCATTGTCACACCTAATTACAAATGGTGGGATGTGGTGAAAGCTTAGTCTCGATCCACATTCAGACGTCGAATCCCAAACGCACGGATACCGTCGCCGTCTTCTTCACCAAAGATCATAATGTCATCCCCAACACGCAGCTCACGACCTTGAGCCTTTTTTGTTCCTTTGTTGGTGCGAACACGAATCCGTTTTCCCTCTCGCTCTTCGCCTGGATGTATTGCAGGTCGAGCCATTGGCGGCGCAATACGAATTTCTGGTTCACCATTATGCATCTCAACAACCCTACCCCGCTTCACTTCATGCACAGGGAGTGACTCATAATGTTGGTACACTGGCTGCGCAATTGGCAATCGATGACTCGGCCCATGGATCGGCGTGTAATACGCAAGTGCAGCACCACCTAGCGCCACAAATACCAATCCAGCTACGACGGTATACAACAGTGGTCGTCGATACGCAAATGCATACCGACGCACCAACACCTCGAGCACCAGCACAAAGACAAATGCAATTCCGATCACAAGCCATGGCAATGAATACAAGAAGTACCCAACCCCACGCATGCCGAACTCAGGCAGAAATCCAATATCTGTAGTGCGCGCAACAAATACTACGAAGCTCACCAAATACAACCCAACCAACAACACGAGTACCACACCCAACACTGCAAGTGCCGCGCGCAATACAAAGTGCCATCGTGGTCGCATCGCGACACGACCCTCCTGAATCTTTTGCTCGATCAGGTCTCGAATAGATTGTGGTTCTTGTGGTGTGCTCATACGAGATGCTCGGGGTTCTGAATATACGACTTCAATTTTTCGCGAGCCCGCCGCAGACGAACGCCCACAGTCGCAACAGGCAAACGCAAAATCTCGGCAATTTCCTTGTAATCCAGCTCCTGGAAGTAATACAACACAAGGGGCTCTCGATATTTCACATCGAGCTCTGCTAGATGCTTTTCGATCTGCTGCCGCACCTGCGTTCGGTGCATCGCATCCTCTGGATCCTCAATATTCCCTGCCAACTGTGGCAAAAGTGTGTCGAAATCAAGTGACACCACACGCTCGCGGCCCTTCTTCTTGATCGCATTAATGAATTCGTTGTGCGCGACGCGGTAGAGCCACGATGAGAACTTGCGATCCGGATCCACACTGCGCAAGTTCGTGTACGCCTTGATGAACACATCCTGTACACAATCCTGACACTCCTCTGCATCGAGCAAGAACTTGCGCGCATACCGCAACATCTTCGCCTCGTACCGCTCGATCAATTCGCGAAATACAAAAAGTTCACCTGCCTGCACCCGCACGACCAATTCTTCATCAGTAGGAGTCGTGGGCATACGCAGTGGGCTACCGTGCGTCTCCTGATCCCTGGATCACGCCGCGATCTTTGCGCGAAAGCAACTTCGCAATATTCGCCTCAGCAATATCGTCGAGCGAGAGGTCGAGCTGCAGCGCGAGCTGCGCCGTGTACCACAACACATCGCCCAACTCAGCACGCAGCTGTTCCTTGCGCTCTGCATCGACTACACCGTTGAAGTCGCGAATGATTTTCTTAATCTTGCCCGCAACCTCACCTGCTTCACTTGCAAGCCCTAATGCCGGATACACATACCCCGCGCCAAATGCTGGATACATCGCAGTGAGTTTGCTTTTCTCCTGATATTCTTGAAATGTCATAGTACTGATCATCGTACGCTGTGTAGATCAGCCCGTCAAAACAAAGACCGACCCACACCCGTACGAGTGCAAGTCGGTCACCGCAGCAATTACCTTGTTACAAATCGAAATCCTGTTGCTGCCTCCAGAATTTGTTCCGGCGTAAATGACGTCTGTTGGAGCAAGTCCACGATGAGCCACGCCCGTTCACGCCCTGTGTTGAGCGCAGCGACACCAGCGAGCACCTCCAGACAATGCGGCGTATGGAACAACACCTCATCAATGTTGGGCGATGTCGGCACCCCCTTGTCTTGCCTCGATGGCGTGACCAGGTGGAGCAACCAATCCGTCACAAGACTCGCCGCCACCACGATCGTCGGATCACGTCGTGATTCGCCAACGAGCAAGGACGCAACGCAATCATGGTATCCACCATACGCACACCGATCTGAGAGATGGGATCGCACCGACGAACATTGTTGCGTTGGTACTGCATATGGCACACCTGCGGTGAGAAACGCATCCACACACCGCAACACACCGAGATACCCATCAAGTGCCGTAACACTCGATGGACGAAGTATACGGAACACCTCGTCCGGAAACGGTCCATCGCGGCGGGCAAGCCCGGCCTTGACGCACAGTTCGAACGAGGTCAAGAAATCAGCACTAGTCTTTGTTCCCATTATCTCCCTCGCAACCGTTGGTCATTATTCGTTGACGCGAGCACTGTACTCACCCGTCTCCGTATTCACGAGAATTTCCTCGCCTTCCTTGATGAAGATTGGTGCCTGCACATGGAGGCCATTGTCGAGCGTAATATCCTTGGTCACGTTGCCAGCAGTGCTGTCCCCGCGAACCGCAGGAGGTGCTTCGACGACACGGTACTGAACCTTCTTCGGCAACTGGATCGTTACCACACGCTCTTCGAACATGACACCGAGTACCTCGAGGCCTTCCTTGAGATACTTCACATCATCGCCGATCGTGTCTGCCTCGATCTCCTCGGTCCCGAAGGTAACCTGGTTCATGAACGAGTAGAACGTACCGTTGTTGTAGAGATACTGGAGGTTGACGTACTGCACCTGTACATTGTCGATGCTTTCGCCTGACTTGTACGTGATGTTAGTACCCTTACCACTCGTAATACTCTTCATCTTTGTCTTCACGAACGCCGAACCCTTGCCTGGATTCACAAACTGCGCGTCAGTGATGACGTAGAGGTCGTTCTGGTGGCGAATAATGCCGCCCTTCTTAATGTCTGTTGTATCGCCCATACTATTAATCGAAAAGAATTGACATCGGCAATGCTATCACGTCATTGATATTCTGGCAACCAGTCATGACCTGCACCATTCGGTCAATTCCCAGAGCAATTCCAGAGGATTCTGGCATTCCAGCGCGCAGCGCGTCGATGAATTCACGATCTACTGCAAAGACATCTTTGCCAGCAAGCCGTCGCTCCTCGCGCTCCAACTCAAGGCGTCGCAACTGCTCATGGTGATCCGTGAGTTCTCCAAACGCATTGGCCAACTCCATCCCGCTCACATACAACTCAAACCGCTGCGCATAGCGTGGATCATTTGGCGCCAATCGCGCCAGCGCCGCCATCTCCGCAGGATATCCATACAAGAACACAGGACCAGACTCCGCAGTACCAATATTCGGTTCAATCTCATTCAAGAAAACGCGATAGAACAAATCTGCGTACGACTCAGTCTCAGCAGCAGCGTACCCCTTCTCACGACACAACACATACATCGCCTCACGCGTCAGGTACTGCTCGAGATCAACATTTGCATACTGTCGCCACACATCACGCATGTGCAATCGCGCCCAAGGCTGACGGAGAATCCGCGATTGCTCAATGGCTGGCCGAACTGCATCCGCGTGCGGCCCATCAAGTAATGCATTGGCCACAGAGACGAAGAGTGATTCAGTATCATCCATGATCGCCCAGTAATCTGCCCCAGCACGATACCACTCAATCATCATGAACTCTGGATTGTGTGTTCCGCCGAATGACTCATTGTCACGAAAAACTTTTTGCATGGAGAAGATGCGCTGCTCTCCTGCTGCAAGCAACTTCTTCATGGTGTACTCAGGCGAGGTATGCAAATACCCCGTGCGCTCCACATTCTTGTCATCACGCACAGCGATCCGCATCGGCGACAAATACGGCTCCTGCCCCGGAAGTTGCAAGATCGTAGGCGCATCAACTTCAACAAATGACTGCAACCAGAAAAATGTGCGGGTCAACCGCATGATCTCCGATCGAATCTGCAAATTCTGCCGCACGCGGCGAAGGTGTTCCAGGTGGCGCATACGCATTGTATTCAATTACGAGGTAAGTGAACCACGGGGGTGGGAACAATGCAACACAGCGAAGCCAAGCAAAGCTCTTTTCCCAGTCCTCCCCGTAAACTGAGGTCCGGGCTGGGAAAAGAGCTTTGCTTGGCTTTACCGTATCGTCACGTTCACACTCCATAGACACTCACCGCGCACTTTGATATAGTCCTCCCTCGCACCCATGCGAGCAACCACTAGAGAAAGGAAGCATCGAACTCATGAAGCCGCTCATTCTGACAATCATGCGAGCAAGTACCAACAAGGACCCTCAGGACCCCACGAGCCACATGCGGGGCGAGGTGGTAGAGGGTTTGCCATCGCACATCGGAGATTCGTACATCATCCTCAACAATCTCCTCGAACACGAACGTGTCTGGAGCACACTCGGGTACTTCGTAACCTTCGACGCAAACCTCGGTGACAAAGACAAAGATCAATTCGTGATTCTTTTCACCGAGTGCACAGTCCTTCCTCCGATCAACGCAGGAGAGCTCACGAAGTCGGACCACATCTGCAAGGTGTTCCAGGATATCATCATGCGTCCGTCTCCACTCCAACTTCACGACGTGCCGCTCATCCCGGGTCCTCGTACCATATTCACCGGCGGCAAACTGGAGATGCACTTCGAACGCGAAGAATTCGGACCATGGTCAGCGCAGGCGCGGATCGAGACACAATGCCTCCACGGTGGATATTCCAGCATCCCCAAAGAGGTGTACACGGCACTGGCACAGGAGCTCAAATGCCCTCTCCAGCTCGCCCACATACACACATTCAACCCCACAGACTCCTGACGCGCGTCACGCGCTCTCAGGTCTCAACATGACGCCATCGGCTCCTCACGGTCCCGATGGCGTTCGTCTTTTCTGAAGGGTGTTTTGCTTTGCCGACGCACAACTAGTGATGTAGCCAAACCCCTCCAGTACTTCGTGAGCAAACCGGACCTCAGTTAACGGGGAGGATTTGTGAATGAAGTGCTGGAGGGGTTTGGCGGCATCAGTGTTCGTGAAGTTGGGTAAAACAAAACACCGGCCGAAGCCGGTGCCCTGAATTTCGGATGAAATTAGCGATCGAATCCGCCACGGCGGAAACCACCAGTGCTTCCACCTGCTGGACGAGGACCACGATCTTCACGTGGCTGTGCAACGGATACGCGGATAGCGCGGCCGTCAACTTCCTTACCATCAAGCTGAGCAATAGCAGCTTCAGCTTCTGCGTCCGTAGAGAATTCTACGAAGCCGAAACCTTTCGAGCGTCCAGTAGCATGATCTTTCACAACTGTAGCAGATACAACAGTACCTACCTGAGAGAATGCAGCGTGCATGCTCTCATCTGTGGTCGCCCATGCGAGTCCGCCGATAAACAACTTATTTGCCATAGTAACTTTTTCTATATCCTGCACGGCGACCTTTACAGCACGTACAGATAGAGCAATTCTAGCACATTTGGACCGGGTTGTCAATGGCCCAAAACGCCCGTGTTGTTGTGAGGCTTATTCTGGCGTATACTAGGGCTATATTTGTTTTTTCTATGATGCGCAACAGCTCAATGTCCCGGCGCGAGCACGGGGTCACACCCACGGACGAAACCCATATCATGACAGCGGAAGAGCGTTCGCACATCGAAGCCATGGCGTCCAATGTGCGAAAAGGGCGTGTTGCAGTGAGCCGCATAGAGACGCTCCCCCCAGCTGATGGTGTTGAATACGGATTCGAAGAGCTCGTCGACACAGTGAAAACCGAGGAGACGCTTGCAGACAGCAACCCTCACCCAGTGGATAGAACAAGCGCTGGACATCGTCGCGCGCAGAACCTCGTACACAAGCACCTGAGCTCTCCACCAGATGCGCACGAGGTGACACTTGATACGCCGACTCACTCCAGTGCACGCCACGAAGCCCAACGCCCATTCGAGCTACGCGAGTCTACAAAGACAGAACAAGAAGTTATTATCACCGCGCTCACTAGTGCTCTGGGTACAAAACTCGACATAGCAATCGCATTCCTACTCTTGAAACGCATCAGTACCGAGTTACCAGATGGACTGTTGGATTACTGCACGATGACCAAGGAGCGAATCCGCGAGGAAATGACATTGGTCCAAGAGGCAAACAAGGCAAACATCGACATGCCCTACACGGTTGCACAACTCCAGAAGGCACTCGACTACCTCGACGAGCAAACACGCTAATCCCCGACCTTCACAATCATTGCTTGTGAGCGCGAGAGCGCAATCACAGGTTCTTTTTTGTCTGCAAAAAATTCGTGGAATGCCAGACCAGCCCCTCGGTCTGTAGTGATTGCGTCGTGCGTAATAATGATGCCACCGGGAGCGAGGCGTGGGTAGAAATATTTCAACCCTTCGAGTGTCCATTCGTAGAGATCAACATCGAGATGCACGAACGAGAATTGCGTGTCTGCAATAGGTGCGGCGGTGTCTGGGAAAAGTCCTGGGTACAGGAATACACTGTCGTAGCCTGCAACAGCCCGTTGCGCGATCTCGATCGTCGCACTGTATTGCCCTTCCTTGAACCCCTCATAATCGTGAATACCTGTTCGTGGAAGCCCAGTGAATGTGTCGAAGAGGTGGAGCGCCTTGGTCCCCTTGAATTCACAGATAAGACGCGCAGATCCGCCGCGATAGGTCCCGACTTCGGCAATGTCACCGGGGGTTTTTGCTACTGACTGGAGCAGTGCAACGAGCTGGTATGCTTCGTCGTCAGCAAGAAGTAAATCACACTGCGCCTTGATCTCGCGAACACGTTGGATGATCGCCGTCTTCTCGGGCAGATTGTAATACAGCGTAATATGAGGCCAGCGAGAAAAAAGTGCGAACAGTGTCTTGCTCACGATAGCGCGCGGTGTGCGTAGAAGTGAACGCCATGTCATAGAGATTTCTAGAATACCACTAGCTCGAATACTGTGACAAATAGTTCGCCTCTCCCCGACCATTTGGTCAGAGAGAGGCGGAGTTGGAAGTCGTGCACGACGCACTATTTCCAGAGGTACAGGTTGACGCGTGTGAAGAATCGCCACGAGCCTGGCACGTTGGGAGTGAGATCGAATCCCAACCACAAACCCACGATCTTGCCACGCAGGAGCGGACCAGTCGCGAGCTCGTACACATCGTTGGTGTCAGCGACGAGTTCACTGAAGAGCGAAAGCGTCACGTCCGTTCCCACCTTGAAGTTGAGCACGACCTGACCGTAGAACGAGATGCGGTCACTGCCATCTGGCTTCTTGTTGTGCTGCGGGAAGTAGGTGTCGAACTGCAGACACAGACTCAGATCCTCCGCGCCCAACTGCAGGAACTCCAGCCACAAACTCGCGATGACCGACGAAGTCCCCGCAGAAGTGGCCATAGCACCCGAGTACAGTCGAATGCGGATCTCCTTGTGGAACGTCCACTCCAGTCCTACGTAGCCGAAGACCAACGCAGAGCCCGTATTCACCGTCCAGTTGACGTTGCCGAACATGGAGATCGCACCATCGACCGCAGGCGTATGTGTGTACTTCCACAACGCCTCCGATCCTTTGACACTGATCTGAACAGCACTGTCTGTTGCATGAGCAGTCAGCGACCCACAGAGAATCGCACCCCAGCATACGAATGCTGCGAGCATCTTTTGCATACCCAGTCCCCCTGCGCATCAAGCGCATGTGCACGTGACTAACGAATGATTCGTCAGTGCGAGATTCTTACCACGCGTGAGAAGGGACAGTCAACGCCAGCGTACCAATTCCAATCGCACTTGCAGTATTCAAAAATAGTTTTGTCGGGCTAACACGACTTGAACGTGCGACCTCATGCACCCCATGCATGCGCTCTAGCCAACTGAGCTATAGCCCGTAGTAAGCGGAAAGAGGGTCCAGTCACCAAAGGTGACGTCGACCCGAACACCAACTGTACCCACGTATCAGTTTGTACCGGTTTGCGGTATTTGTTTGCGAGGGGCCAACGGAGGCCGACCGGTCAGCTGTATCCGCCGCAAGGCGATACGCGTCGTCCGGTCGGCCGAGTTAGAGACGCGGTTCCACGGTTAGTGGAACCGACGTTGTACCCTCGCAAACAAATACCGCAAACCACCATGCGATGTACCCCCGATGTATCAGGTGGGTAGCCCGTGTGTTTCGCCACGGCGATCACGATCCAGACATGAACCCGGCGGAGATAATTGTAGAGAATATCGCACAGCAGTAGCGGCTCCACCAGTATACGGATCAGTCACATACAAATCAAGAACGCGCAGGAGACCTGCGCGTTCTTGGGGTGAGAGAGCCTAGGCTCGCTCGTCTTCGATGTATACGTGGAGATAGTCGCTCTTGTCGTAGTCGTAGATCTCTTCTTCGCGGAAGAATCGTGGCACTTCTGCCTGTGCCGCTTCGACTGAATCAGAGGTGTGGATCACGTTGCATGCTACGCTCATCGCATAGTCGCCGCGGATCGAACCTGCTTCTGCTTCGCGAGCCTTGGTAACGCCGGTGATGAGACGCACAGCGTTGACCACGCCAAGTCCTTCCCAGCACATCACCACAACTGGCGCGCTCATCATGAAACGCTCAACACCAGGGTAGAATGATTTGCTCGCAATGTGTGCGTAGTGCTCGCGCAATACTGCTTCATCGAGGCGCATCATTTTCGTTCCTACCAACTTGAGGCCTTTGTTCTCAAATCGCGAAGTGATCTGACCTAGAAGTCCACGCTGAATAGCGTCTGGCTTCACGATCACAAGTGTTTTTTCCTTGAGTCCTGAGAATTCCATAGTCGTTCCGTTAATTGGTCCGAGTATACCAAAGATAGCCACTTCGTCAAGAAATCGAATAAAAAATGAAGAGGTCCGTAGTGGTTGGATTACCACGGACCACTTCGGTGCTTCGCTCGATCGCGCGAAGCCGCGAACGAAACTAGTTCAGATCATGATGCGACGGTAGCAGTCGTACACTGCCCGGAAGTACTTCAACCTCGCGTTGATGTCCGCCCCCCACCCTGGAACATGCGGGAGACTCGCAACGCAGTCGACGTGAACCGTTGGACCAGTGTCCTTGCGCGGCTCGATGTCACTGATGAGCGGTTCCCCGTCCGGACCATGCACCGTCAGCATCCTGGCTTCTCGCTCCATGCCCTTGATGATGCGCTGCCAGTCGAAGATCCGATCCTCGACGAAGCAGACGATCTGGAGAATAGGCGTACTGCTGCTCGCCAGTTGCAGCTGTCCCTCGTGAAGCGCTCGGCGAACTTCGATCTCGTTGCCCAGTCCGCTCTTGAATGCGAGCTCCATGAATGCCAGCGGCGCGTCAGGGATCGCAGACAGGTACGCTGCCTCGAAATCCTCACGCTCAGGCTGACTGCCTGCGTAGAGTCGGTAGAGCGTGTCGCTGTTGGCGATCATCCCTTCCTTCCCCGAACTGTGGTTCGTCGCCAGTGCTCGCATCGCATCACGGAGTGCTGCCCATCCGCCATTGCCCCAGAACGACTTGTTCGAGAACCAGAGCGGCGCGCGTTCCCACGGAGGCGGTGCTTCTGCGATCACATGCCACACGATCTTGGCGTGGAGTGCTCGCAGCAACGGCAAAATGCGCAGTGCGATCACCGACCCCATGGAATGCCCATGGACGACTGCCCACTTGAACCGGTTCGGATGTGCGTCGAGGTACGCACTGATCATGTGCGCGACTTCCACAGCCTGCTCGTTGAGCGTCTGGCGTGTGAGACCTGATGCTGACTCACCAGCTGCGGTCTGCCGTCGTGAGATGTAGACGATGGTTGTACCAGCGCCCACATCGTCTTGCCGCTCCTGCATGGATTGCTCGGATTCGTTGAACCCCGAGATCATGAAGCTCACCGCCTCACTGCCCAGAGATTCCCACTCACCGTTGCGAACCACCACCACACGGTCAAGGCGCTCGTGTTTGTACTTGAGCTCGACCGTGTGTCGCCTTTTATCACGCTTGTTCATCGTATACTCCCTGCGTCTGCGTTGCAGACATCCAACAGCCATAGCTGCGCCTCGAATTGAGGACGCGATACCATAGCACCAAGAGTCGATTTTGTCAATGTTTGAAGCAAAATCGACACGTACTTGCCATTTGGAACAAACATGGTAGGCTACAAATAGCTACCTGTTGTGTGCTCCCCTGCCTGAATGGCGCCGTTACCACGGCAGCTTCCCCATCTCCCTAGGTGCGAGATACCACTCCCCCAGGGGCACACAACTCGAGGTCCACGAACTTCATGCCAATAACGGCGTGGCAGACAAGTTCGTGGACCTCTTTCTTTTTTAGTGACGATTGAGCAACCCCTTCGCGTCATTCCATGCGCCTGCATCTGGATCTGGCTCGTAGGAAATCTCGTCATCATCGATGTGTGGTGCGCTCGACGCACCTGGTCGCAACACCGTGGTGACGCGACGCATTCCCGTCTGGAGATTCTCGATGAGCTCGGGAGATATTTCGTCGAGAAATTGTGATGGCTGCTCAGCAACCATATATTCCTTACCGCTCGATTGCGGATAGGTGAAGTAGAGCTGGTGACGCGCACGCGTGATTGCTACATAGAACAGTCGGCGCTCTTCCTCAATACCATCTGGTTCCTTGAGCGCACGCTCATGTGGAAATCCTGGCATGAGCATGTGGATCACAAAAACTGCATCCCACTCGAGGCCCTTGGATTGGTGGATCGTAGAGAGCACAAGACGTGTGTTGGGGCGATTATCTCCAAATCGATTATCCTTTTGGTTACTGAATTGTTCCTGCAAGCTCGCTTCAGCGAGGAATGAATCGAGATCCTCGATGCGTGCTGCAAGTCGTGCCAACTCCTGGAGATCTTCATATCGATCTTGCCACTCTGCGTACTGCGCTTGCATGTACTCACGATAGTGCGGCGACTTGAGTACGGTCTCGATGAGTGCTTGTGGTGAACGCTGCGGCGCATCCAGAAGTGCTTGGATAATTTGCATGCACTGATCCCAGCCGACTTTCGCACGTCCTGTGAGATCTGCTCCCACGGCTGCGATATCTTCGAATTTCTCGACCTTGCGAATAATCTGCACAATCTTCTGTGCCGTTGCTGGCCCGATACCATCCATCATGCCGAGCACTCGCATCCATGCGAGCTGGTCCTCCATGTTGTGCATGATACGTAACCACGCGAGCGTATCCTTCACATGTGAGCGCTCGAAGAACCGCGTTCCGCCACGCATCTCATACGGAATTCCACGCCGCGCGAGCTCGAATTCGAGTGCTTGCGCATGATGCACCGCACGAAAGAGCACACAAATATTTGCCGGGTTCCAGCCGCCTGCACGCAACGATTCAATACGTCGTGCAATGAAGTCAGCCTCCTCTGCTGGAGTATCTGCTGGCACAATCATCGGCTTGATCGATGCGTCGCGCATACTGCGCAACTCCTTTTCAAACTGCTTTTTGTTGTGCTTGATCACGCTGTTGGCAACTGACACAATGTCGGGCGATGAGCGATAATTCACCACCAGACGGTAGATCGTTGCACCCGGAAAATCTTTTTCGAAATCGAGAATGTTCTGGATGTTGGCTGCACGGAATGAATAAATACTCTGCGCATCGTCCCCCACTACGAGTACATTCTTGTGCACGCTCGAGAGCTGCTTCACGATACTTGCTTGAATCGTATTGGTATCCTGATACTCATCGACGAGTACATACCGGAACTGCATTGCCAATCGTGCTCGCACTTCAGTATTCGTCTCCAACAGGCGCGCGAGATTCTCGAGCAGGTCATCGAAGTCCATGACGTTCCCTTCGAGCTTCTTTGCAACGTATCGTCGTGCAATGCGCTCGAAGTCATCAGCAAAAATATCGTAGGATTCGTAGCGCTCCTCTACTACATCTACCACCGTGCGTCCTGCGTTGCGTGAGTATGAAATAATTCCCTGAATAATCGCTGGCGACGGGAATTTGCGCTTGCTATTGGTGACGCCAACACCCTCCTCGACGATACAGCGCTTGAGCAAGTTCACCGCATCGTCTGCATCGAGAATAGTGAAATTATTTTTGTAACCCAGATGTTGGGCGTAGGATTTGAGAATGCGGACAGCGATACTGTGGAATGTGCCACTCCAGAATCCTGTGAGCTTGCGGTCGAGGAGCTTCTCAGCGCGCTCAAGCATCTCCCGTGCAGCCTTGTTGGTGAATGTGACAAGGAGGATGTTCTCCAATGGTACTCCCTGCTCCAACAAGTACGCCACACGATACGTAATCGTACGAGTTTTGCCCGAACCTGCACCGGCCAGAACGAGCACTGGACCATCTCCACTTACTACTACGCGATATTGTTCTTCGTTGAGTTCTTCTTTGTAATTGATCACAAACTGTTGCGTTATGGAGCCGCGGGCGGTATAGTCGCCCCACAGTAGTATGAACACCTTTTTTACACAGGTCAAAGTGGACAAGTCTGGCCGAGCACGCCTGGGCATCATTCACACAGATCACGGCGATATCGAAACGCCGGTTTTCATGCCCGTTGGAACACAGGCTACAGTGAAGGCGCTAGGCAATGACGATCTACTCGCTGCAGATGCTTCGATTATTCTTGGTAACACGTATCACTTGCATCTGCGTCCAGGAGAAGACCGCATCGCAGCACTTGGAGGACTCCACGCATTCATGAATTGGCAACGACCGATGCTCACTGACTCCGGTGGATTCCAGGTGTTGTCCCTCGGCGCACAGATGGCACGCAACGGTGGTGAGGATGCGAAGAATCAAATGGCGCGTATCGACGAGGACGGTGTGACATTCCGCTCACACATCGACGGATCAACACACCGATTCACCCCAGAATCCTCTATTGGTGTTCAAAAAAAACTCGGCGCAGATATTATCATGGCATTTGACGAATGCACGCCCGATGACGCTGATCATGACTATGCGTCACGCGCCATTGGCCGTACACATCGATGGGCTGAGGAATCTGTAGCAGCATTTCAATCGATCCCGCAGGTGCATGCGCATCGACAATTTTTGTTCGGTATTATTCAGGGAGCCAACCATGCAGACTTGCGTGTGGAGTCTGCGAAGTTCATCACCGCACTCCCCTTCGACGGCATCGCCATTGGCGGCGAATCAATTGGATACAACATGGCAGCAACGCGTGAGACACTTGATCTCCTCGCACAATATCTCCCAGAGGACAAACCACGCTACACCATGGGCGTTGGTTCCTCACCACAAGATCTCTTCGATGTTGTCGAGCGCGGTGTAGATATGTTCGACTGTGTTGCGCCAACACGACTCGCTCGCAACGGTGCTCTCTATTCGCGCGCAGCAGGAGCCGAAAAAAAGTTTCGCATCAATATCACTAACGCGCCATTTGCCGAGGACTCGCGCCCAATCGAGGAAGGCTGCACATGCTACACCTGCCAGAATCACACACGTGCGTACCTCCACCACCTCTTTGCAGCAGACGAATTGCTCGCCATGCGTCTGGCATCAATTCACAATGTCTTCTTCATGCTCGAGTTGATGAGAAATATCCGTGCGGCGATTGCACGAGACGAATTCCTATCATTCAAAGAGAGCTGGCAAAAATCATAGGCACTAAATCCTCGGAGCACAACGTCCCATTCCCTCACCAGGAATGGGCGTCTCGTTCTCGGGCAGCCAGATAACGCTTCACGCCTTGCGGCGCGTACTGCTGGCTGGCTACCCTCCGAAAGTCTCCGAGAATTCAGTGCCTATGATTTTTGCCAGCTGCCACTGATTGATAGGTACTTGACACGTGCAATCACCCCTGGTAGAGTCTTCGCACAAGGAGGGAAGCCGATGCCAACATCTCGTAGCATCGCGCTTGCTTGTGCAGTACTCTTGCTTGCATTAGACGTGGCTGCGCTGAGCCTGAGCTCCCTAGAGGGCCTGGTACTCGGTCGCAGACAAGCGCCACAACGGTTCTTCGGTACAGCGTCTCCAGACGTGCCGCTGCCTGTTGTGACGGTCGAGGCAAGTAGCCCATTTATCCTCGAACACGCTGTTGAAGTCTCCAGAGAGCGGGACGCAACGACAACGGCGAGCTCGAGGTGGATGCGAGAATGCACAGGCAAACGAGCCCGGTTTCGGGGTCCTCCCTTGCGATGTCCTGAACGACGTCGCGCGAGGGATCCCCCGAGGTAGGGTGTTCGGCGGTTCACACATGTGAGCCGCCGTTTTTCTTATTTTAGACAAAATTGGGGTGTTAATATTGACAAAACGCATTTTTTGTGCTATATTCTTGGGTCGTGTAATTTCGCACGGCCAGTTCTAGAGGTGTTTCCCATGCGTCTTTCCAAGATGATTCTCGCGCTTGTCCTCATGTTCGTTGGCCTCGTGACTGACACGGCGGCGGCGGATCGGGGTCGGGGTGGATACCGTGTCCGGACCCATTCGCATCGGACGTACCATCGTCCGGTACGGGTGCGACGTGTGCGCAGCCACAACTATATCCGCGCCCCGCGCGTGGTGTTCGTGGCTCCGGCGCCGGTCGTGTTCGTACGCCAGCGCCCGCAGTACGTGTATGAGGCTCCGGCCGAGCAGGTCGCGCAGCCTAGCAACTCCCCGCTCACGCCGGAGCAGTACGCGCCGGTGTGCGGCGCCGACGGGATGACGTACTTCAACAAGTACGTCGCTCTCAAGTGGACTGCGAGCGTGCGCCACGAAGGTGAGTGCACTGTGGGCGAGGCGCAAGCGGGTTACTACTCGCTGCGCAGCACCAAGAGCATTCGCTGGATGTTCGCGCAGGGGGCGAAGCGCACGTACGGGACAACCGGCGTATGCTTCTCGACCGCAGACTGTCTCGACACGGAGACGTGTCAGTCGGTGCCTGACGAGGCCGACCAGTACTGCAAGCACAGCAAGAACCAAAACGAGTAGTCGATCGCGCAACGCGACGACACTCGGCGGCGACCTATTTCCTGATGGAGATATGGTCGCCGTTTGTTTTAGAGAATCAACATCGCGTCGCCGAAGCTATAAAAAAAGTATTCGCGTGCAATGGCATCGTCATACGCAGCACGAATGTGCTCGCGACCGGCGAAGGCGCTCACGAGTACCAGGAGTGTGGACTTGGGCAAATGAAAATTAGTGATCATGGCGTTGATCACGCGAAACGTAAACCCAGGCTTGATAAAACAATTCACGTCCCCTACGTACGAGCAGAGTTCGCCACCGTGCATTGCAGCCACACCCTCGAGTGTGCGGACAGTGGTGGTGCCTACAGCAACGACGCGCTTGCCTGCGCGGTGAGCTGCCGCAATTGCTTCAACGGTTGCGGTCGTGACTTCTACCCACTCGCTGTGCATTTCGTGCTCCTCGATGGTATCTGTCTTCATGGGTTGGAACGTGCCGATGCCGACGTGGAGTGTTACTTCGGCGAACTGTACTCCGCGCTCGCGCAGTGTCGCAATTAATTCCTCCGTGAAATGAAATCCTGCAGTAGGGGCAGCAACCGATCCTTCGGCGGTTGCATACACTGTCTGGTACTGCGCAATTTCGGTTGGCTCAGCACCAACGTAGGGTGGCACCGGAATGTGACCATAGCGATTGCTCAACTCGCGCACTGCGGCTGGGTCGAGCTCGAATCGAACATACACCCGGCCGTCTTCCCCCTTATCAACAATCACACAGGAGAAATCCTCTGCAAATTGCACAATGTCTCCCACGTGCGCCTTGCGACCTGGACGCATGAGGGTTTGCCACACACCATCAGCGGTGTGGCGCAACAAAAAAACTTCGATCTCAGCGCCGCTCGGAAGATGCCCGAAGAGTCGAGCCTTGAACACCTTGGTGTTGTTCCACACCAGCAGGTCTCCAGGTTCTAGATATTCGACGATGTCGCGAAACACGCGATGCTCGCGCTCCCCTGTCTCACGGTTGAGCACTAAAAGTTGGCACGCGTCGCGTGGCTCCTTGAGCTGCTGCCCGATGCGTGATTCTGGGAGTTCGTAATCGTATTCACCTACCGACGTTGCCATACACTAGAGATACTTGCGGTTGGCTACATGTTCTTCGAACGTGCTTCCGTAATATACGGTTCCATCCTTGCTGGTTAGGAAAAACCATTTGTTGTTCGGAAGCGGATTGAGCACTGCGCGGATCGAATCGAGGCTCGGATTGTTGATCGGGCCTGGTGGAAGACCACGATGCTTGTACGTGTTATACGGCGATGTGTTCTTGATATCCTGCGCGCTTGCTGAAGGTGTATTCTTCTCGGTGATGTAGTTGACGCTGGAATCAACCTGCAATGGCCATTGGCCCTCGAGCCTGCGCCACATAATGTCCGCAACTCTGCGGCGATCCTCAGTGCCACGTACTTCTGCTTCAACAATACTTGCCATGGTGAGCACCTCGAAGAACGAATAGTTCTTGTAGAATCTGTCGCTTGTGATGTCCCCGCTCGTAACCCCTTTCACCTTGTCCTGCATCTCAACCATTGCTTTCTCAATAATTTCATCAACTGTTGCGTTGGCAAACACGCGATACGTGTCCGGGAAAATAAATCCTTCGGCAGAGACATTCTGTGGACGCGTCTCCAGTACACCAAGATCAGGAAGTGATCGCTCTGGCGCGCCAACGCCTGACACATACACGCGCGCGGGAACTCCTGTGACCTTGTAGAGTTCCTCTGGACTCTCAATGACTTGCTCGCGTACCAGATAACTCGCGATATCACGCAAATCCCAACCTTCGATGAACGTGAGTGATTTCTCTTGGCTCTCATTCTGACTGGTGAACGTTGCGAGGAGCTCAATAATACTCTCATTGCGTGGCACAGTGAACAAACCTGCTCTGATCGAGCGATCTGCGTCCGTCGCCTTGGCAGCAAATTCAAAAAGCCAAATATCCTTCGAAGGCAGCGCATCAAGACGTGCTAATTCCTCTGCAACTGATCGCACTGACGCACCCTTCTGAATGACCACACTCACTTCTCCCTCACCATCACGCAGCCATAGAGGCCATACGATCATGAAGAAGGTACACAGAACCACCACAGCAACAGCAATAATCCATTGAGACGTACGCGGACGACGAGCAGTTGCGTGCAAGCTGGTGGTAATGGGCATGAAGGAGATGATTAGAGATGACGAGGACCGTCTTCGTGGTCGGAAATTTTCTTGATAAGCGCTTTGAGTTCACCTGACTTCTCTGCCGGACAGATGAGCAGTACATCCTCGGTGTCTACTACGATTGTATCGTCCATGCCAAGGATTGCAACCATCTTTCCTTCTGGTGCAAACACGAGATTACCTGCAGATTCGTGCGACACAATGTTGCCACGATGCACGTTGCCTTCTTCGTTCTTTTCCATCAAGTGCTTGATCGTCTGCCACTTGCCTACATCACTCCACTGCATGGATGTGTCGACAACAGTGGTGAGCTCGGAGACGTGCTGCATGAGCATTGTCTCGATGGTCTCAGATGGAATCTGCGCATACGCTTGGTGGACTGCTGCGCTGTCCGATTTGCCCATGGCTTCTACAGCCTGCTGTGCTGCAGCCCAGATTTCTGGCTTGTACTGTTCCCACAATCGCGCTGCAGTGCCGAGTGTCCATCCATACATTCCGATGTGCGCGAAGTAGCGACCTGTGGCGATGAGTTCGCGGCTGCGAGCTTGGTCAGGCTTCTCCACCCAATCTGCGATGAGTGTGACACTGTGACCCGGCGTCTCGTCCACAAGTGTTCCGGTGCTCACATACGTGTAGCCATCACTTGGCACAACCGGCAATGTCGATGGAGCAACGACGTACTCGTCATGATCCTTGAGGAATTGTTCGATGTCTTGCATGAGCATGCGAAATGCTCCTTCGTCTCCAATATAATCATCAGACGGGATCGTCATGATGACGGTCTTCTCGTCCACTCCTTGGCTACGCAAGTATGCAGTCTCGAGGGCAATAGCAGCGCCGGTGTTGCGGGCTTCAGGCTCAAGAATATAATTCTTCGACGGAACCTCAGGGAGCAACTCGGCAAGTGCTTCTACATATTCTTCATTACAAGAAACATACACATCATTACAGGATGCAAGAAGGCTATACACGCGCTCAAACGCCATGCGCAAGAGCACGCGATTGCCAAAAATGGTCTGGAACTGCTTTGGTTTGTGACGACGAGAAAGTGGCCACAAACGCGTCCCGTGTCCTCCTGCGCGGATAACAATTTTCATACAGTTCTACTAGATTAACGGACTGCCGGTCATGTCGTTGGGCTGCGGCACCTGGAGAATTTTTAGCACGGTTGGGGCAACGTCGGCAAGAATGCCAACAGGAGGGAGTACACTGAGGTCTCCTTCGATCACATCCCCTGTTCCACCGCGAACACCCTCCCACTGTCGACCAATGATCACAAACGGAATTGGATTGGTACTGTGTTCCTTGTCCATCACGCCTGTCTGCACGTTGACAAGCTCTTCGCCGTTGCCATGATCTGCGGTAATGAGCAACACACCACCTTTGGCGAGTGTCACATCGACAATTTTGCCGATACATGTGTCGAGTACTTCCATGGCCTTCACCGTGGCATCGAGCTTGCCTGTGTGTGCGACCATGTCGGCGTTGGCATAATTCATCACGATGAAGTCGTACTTCTCCGATTCAATAGCACGAACTGTTGCATCAGTGACTTGATGTGCAGACATCGCAGGCTCGAGATCATACGAAGCGACCTTGGGTGATGGAATGATCTGTCGATCTTCTCCAGGAAATGGTTCTTCGCGCGTGCCGTTGAGGAAGAATGTGACGTGCGCGTATTTCTCTGTCTCTGCAATATGGAACTGCTTGAGACCAGCATCACTGATAGACTCAGCCAGTCCATTGTGTACAACCTGTGGAGGAAATGCGACGTGTGTGGGCAGTCCTTGCTCGTACTCTGCCATGGTTGCAAAAAAGAGATTCTGCACTGGCGCGCGTTCGAATTTCTCGAATGTTGGAATCACAAAGGCCTGTGCCAACTGTCGTGCTCTGTCTGGGCGAAAATTCGTGAAGATCACTGCGTCGTTGTCGCCCACCTTTGCCACAGGTGCGCCACTCTTTGTCACAACGGTTGTAGGCGCAAATTCCTCGTCATAGACTTTGTGATCGTACGAGGCAGTCATTGCTGCGACTGGATCCTGCGCTGTTTCTTTGCTGACACCCTTCACGAGCATGTCGTACGCAAGTTGCACACGATCCCAACGATTGTCTCGATCCATTGCGTAGTATCTGCCACAAAGTGATGCGATCTGACCTACGCCGATCTCAGCGATCTTCTGTTGTAGTCGTTCGATACTTCCCTTACCACTATTGAATGCAGTATCGCGACCATCGAGAAATGCATGCACAAAGACACGAGTGAGTCCTTGATCCTTTGCGAGCTTGAGTACTGCGTAGATATGCTCTTCGGAACCATGGACATTGCCTGGACTTGTAATTCCTAGGATGTGGAGTGCGCTGTTATTCTGCTTTGCATGAGCAACTGCGCCCAAGAGCGCTTCGTTCTGGAAAAATTCTCCGCCAGTAATGCTCTTCTCGATGAGCGGAAGCATTTGGTAATACACACGACCCGCACCAATGTTGAGATGTCCTACTTCTGAGTTGCCCATTTCACCACGTGAGAGTCCGACGTCTACTCCAGATGCAGTGATTGTCATTGCTGGGTACGTGCGAATCAGACGCGAGAACACGGGCATTTTTGCGCGGGCAATTGCGTTGCCATCCCCTGCAGGTGCAATACCAAAACCATCACAAATCATGAGCACGACGGGTTTGGGACGATTGGATTGACCAGGAGTTGTCATACGGACTTCCGTTAGCGAGCGGCGAGTTCTGCTTCGATAGCCATGACGCGATTATATTTCTCTACACGCTCGGAACGAGAAAGCGAACCAGCTTTGAGATAGTCAGCGTTCACAGCAACTGCGAGATCTGCGATGGTTGTGTCCACTGTCTCGCCACTGCGATGTGAGACAGAGACCTTGTACCCGTGCTTCTTCGCAAGCGTGATTGCGTCGAGCGTCTCTGTGAGTGTTCCAATCTGATTGACTTTGATGAGAATCGCGTTAGCTACTCCTCGATCAATGCCCATTTGCAGACGCTGTGTGTTGGTGACGAAGAGGTCGTCGCCGACAATGACGTGCTTGCTCCCGAGCGTGCTGGTGATCTTCGCCCAGTTCTCCCAATCATCTTCAGCAAGTGGATCCTCAATGGAGACAAATGGGTACTTCTTGCACCATTTGTTCACTGTCTCGATCATTTCTTCGCCAGTAAGTGTGTGATCTGCATGCAGTGCGTACTTGCCATCTTTGTAGAATTCAGACGCAGCAATGTCGAGCGCGAGTGAAAAATCTTTGCCTGGCTTGTACCCAGATTTCTCAATAGCACGAACCAGGAATTCAAACGCCTCTTCCTCCGCCTTGAATGGCGGCGCAAATCCGCCCTCATCCCCTACAGCAACGCTATACCCAGCCTTTGCTCCCATGGATTTGAGTGTCTGAAAAACTTCTGCGCCCATGCGAACACGCTCCGCGAATTTCTTCGCAAGCGGGAGAATCATGATTTCCTGTACGTTGAGGCCCGAGTTTGCATGACGCCCACCATTGATAACGTTCATGGTTGGCTGTGGCATTTGCCACTTCGTCTCCTTGCGATTCCAGAGCGCGCGGATGTAGCGGTACAACGGCTGTTTGCGTGATGCTGCGGCAGCGTGTGCAACAGCAAGCGAAACTCCGAGAATGGCATTAGCGCCGAGCTTCTTCTTATTAGGTGTTCCATCGAGCTGACACAACATCTCATCAATCTTGCGCTGCGCTGTTGCGTCCATGCCACGCAGTGCACGAGCAAAAAGTGTGTTCACGTTCTTCACTGCCTTCAACACACCTTTGCCTTGGTAGCGCTTGCTCGTGGTGTCGCGTAATTCCCACGCTTCGTGGATTCCAGTCGACGCACCTGATGGCACGCTTGCCCAACCATACGATCCGTCAGCGAGACGTACTTCTACTTTCACCGTAGGATTACCACGGGAGTCGAGGATTTCGGATGCGACGATAGATTTGATAGCTGACTTTTGCATATCTTGTTGTTAAACGACTGCTTGAGCGAGCGCTGTCAGAAGTGCTCTGTGTTCCTTTGTTGCGCGTTCGATACGAGCATTGGTCTCCTGCTCGTGCTGATCTACTACTTCTGTTGCGCGAGCAATTGCATCTTCAACACTCTTGCGAACAGTTGGACTCTTCATATCTTGTGCCAAAAGTGCCTCCTTATCACGAAGGAGATTCAAACGAGCAGCATCTCGTGCACGCAGCGCCTCTGCAGTCGTTCTGTCAAACATATCAACCAACAGAAGTTGCGTCTCCATTATCCTCCCTGCGAGATCTTCACGAGATTCTCTTGCATGCTCTATAAGCGCGTCAGCAGCACGACGCATATCGCCCGCCCCCTCTTGCAGTTGTTCAACGAACGCTCCAGGCTCGCGCAGCAAATCAGCAGCTCGAAGCGTGTTCATTATGTTATCCAGCCACAAGCTCTCGTACTTGGTCCCACCAATTACTCGCTTGAGTTTTGCGCCTACACCCTGGGCATCGAGCGTACGCAATGCATGAACTGTCATTCGATACCGCTCGATGTCCCCAGGATTTGGGAGTGAATTTTGATTTGTACCATCTTCTTGCACTGATATCACTCCTGATTCCACTTGTAACTCTATCGCGCTTGCAGACGCATCAATCGCTGTATAAATCTCCTGCCGATCCGCTGCGTTAGGTGCGAGAATGCGCACAACATCTAGTATCGACGGAGGATTATTCGCCCCCGATTGCGGTGCGCTCTCGGCTCGAACAAATGCATCAGCAACTTGCTGAGCACCAAATCGATCTACAAGTGTCTGCAGTCCACTTTCGGCACACTGAAGTAGAGCGTGGCCGCGAGATGACTCTTGCTTGATCGCCCGCTGCTCAGCAATCGCATCTGCAAGAATCTCAGCATGCTCACTTTGAGGCTCCTTCCCCTCTCGTTCTCGAGATTCGACGATCGCAGCTGCAATCGCTTCCCTGTCACCAGAATGTACCTCGATGGGTTTCCTTGCCATACAAATCAATTATTTAGTGAGGGCGCTGATTCCAGGTAGCGCAGTACCTGAGAGGAATTCGAGCATGGCGCCGCCGCCTGTGCTCACATGACGGATATACTGTACCATATGGTGCCGACGAGCTGCATCCACGGTTTCGCCACCGCCTATGACCACGTGCGCGCCACGGCGCGCTGCTGCTCCTACCGCAGCCATGATCGCCAATGTGCCTAGCTGATACTCACGTCGCTCAAACATCCCAAGCGGGCCATTCCAAACAATCGTTTGTGCGGTTTCAATAATTTCTCGGTACTGCGCAATCGTGGCTGGTCCAATATCATTAATCGACAACGCTTCGTCGGCAAGAGTGTGCGGCCGATGCTCTACGGCAACATGACGCACATGCATCTCATGTGCTTTGCCAACCGCTACGTCTACCGGCACGTAGACTTCCTTCTTTTTAGTGAGCGCGAGTGCCTCACGCAGGTAGTCTGTGTCGCAGACAGAATTTCCTACATCGTATTTTTGACTTGCTAATACTGTGTTGGCCACACCACCTCCGAGCAAAATCGCATCGAATTTGGGACCGAGCGCCTCGATAACAGGAAGTTTGGTTTCGATCTTCACGCCACCAATGATAAGCACCGCGGGACGCTGCGGTCGGAACACCTGCGAGAGCTCTGCTACTTCACGCTCGAGCTGCAGTCCTGCATAGGACGGGAGATGACGCGTTACGGCGACTACACTTGCTGCCGCACGATGACACACGGAGAATCCATCGTTCACGTATACATCCCCAAGCGCTGCGAGCTCCTTGCCAAACGTCGCATCATTCTTGTCCTCCCCTGGATAAAATCGAATATTTTCTAGCACAACGATAGTCCCCGGCTGTTGTGCATCAAGCACGTGCGTAAGCGCGGGTGTTCCAACGCGAGCCGCAGCAAATGTTACAGAGGCCTTCACAAGCCGACTGAGATGTTCGGCAATCGGTGCAACAGAAAGCGATGTCACGCGCTTGCCCTCAGGTCTACCCAAATGTGTGAGAACACGAACACGAGCTCCTTGTGTTGTCAGCGCTGTAAGAGTCGCGAGTGCAGCAACAATGCGCGAGTCGTCAGACACGCGCCCCTTCTCCATTGGCACGTTGAGGTCGAGGCGTACGAGCACGCGGGTGCCGCGGGTAATTCGGGCCTCTTGCATGCGAGCCATTGCCATAGCGCGAGAAATTATGAAGCAAGTTGACGCACTAATTCGTCTTGCAACGCCGTAGCATCTACAGTGCCTGCAGCAGCGCGCATACACTGCCCAACGAAGTACCCCATGAGCGCGACTTTGCCCGCGCGATACTGCGCCACCTGAGCAGGCGACGCGGCAAGTACTCGTGCAACAATATCTGCAACAGCTCCTGTATCCTGATTTTGTGCCAAACCATTTTGCTCCATGAGCACATCAGGATCTCCCCCGTTTTCAATAAGAAGATCAAGCAACTTTTGTGCGTTGGTGTTGGTAATCTTGTTGTTGGCAATAAGCGCGAGGAATTCTGCAAAATTCTCTGCACTGACGCGCGCAGCAAACTGCGAGATATCCTCAGCACGGTCACGCAACCGACCAATGAGTCGGCTCAATACCCATCCAGAAATACGGCGTGCAGTCTCTGCGACTTCTTCACCTTTCACCATCGTGCAATATTCGGAGTACACTTGCTCGGCGTAGCTCCCAAGCGCTTCGTCTGCGCTGAATTGCACCGCATCTGCTGCGGTGAATCCATACTCGGTCATGAACCTCGTTCTGCGAGCTGCTGGCAACTCTGGAAGTCGCGTCTGCGCAACGATCGCGTCGAGTGAAAACGGTGGAATATCTGGTTCGGGGAAATAGCGATAGTCGTGAGCCGCTTCCTTGGTGCGTTGCTCGCGTGTTACCTGGGCTTGGTCATCCCATCCGCGCGTTGTCGTAACCATAGGAATAGTTCCAGCCTCCCAAAGCTGCGTCTGGCGTTCGATTTCGAATTGCACTGCACGCTCTACGGCGCGGAATGAATTGATGTTCTTCACTTCCGTCTTGGGGTAGAACTGACGCGGACGCCCCGTAGTTGCGTCATACTCCTCTTCTGGGACCAGACTCACATTCACATCGCAGCGAAGCTGGCCATTCTCCATTTCGGCATCTGAGACATCGAGGTATGTGAGTACCAGACGCAACTCTTGCATGTACGCTTTCGCCTCAGCTGCCGAGTGCATATCAGGTTCGCTCACAATCTCAATAAGTGGCGAGCCTGCGCGGTTGAAATCCACTACCGTCTTGTCTCCCTGGTGCCATGACTTGGCTGCATCTTCTTCAATATGCAGACGTGTGACACCAATAACGCGCTCGTGCCACTCTTGCCCCTCACCCACCATGATACGAAGTGAGCCGTTCTCGGCGACTGGTCGATCGTATTGCGTAATTTGGTATCCCTTAGGAAGATCGGGATAAAAATAATTTTTGCGATCAAACTTGGTCGGAGAATTGAGCGTACACCCCAGAGCAAGCCCAGCTCGAACAGCAAAAACAATCGCTTGTCGATTGGGCATGGGCAGCGCACCTGGCTGCGCCGTACAAATCGTACAAATCGTGGTGTTGATTGGAGCGTCTGTACGCTGATTGGGACACGCACAGAACATCTTGCTCGCGGTCTTGAGTTGCGCGTGTACCTCAAGGCCAATAATCGGAATCAGTCGCATACTATTTCTCCATTGCGAGCGATCCAGGGGTCACACGGCGAACGGTTGTTGCACCTTCCCCCGTTGTCTCGCGTGCATTCACGTAGAGCGTGTATGCCATGCAGAGGAAAATAGGTGTCAACACAATGAGCGGAATCATGCTCACCACAATACTCACGAGCGTAACTGTTACTGCTGCGGTAGTAGAACCTTGTTCGATCGCTTCTACCCACGGACTAAATGCAAGCAACTGCAGTTGCGTGAGCAAGAAGTCTGACGCCAACGAGAACAATACCGCTGCACCAACAAGCACGACGAGTCTCCCCATCATTGCGCGTGTGCGACCAATAACGAGAGCCCGAGAACGCTTGAAAGCCTGAATACCCTTCATGTTCTCGAGTACCACGACGAATCCGACAAAAAAGAACCAGCATGCAAAAAGTACTGCAGGAAGAATGTACGCGTAATACCCCGCCTGCAGTGTGATTCCCAGCAAGAACACAACGAAGAAAAGCGATGGTACCATGGTGAACGCATCAGCGTAGATCGTACGAATATGTTGAATTTGCTCTTCTTCTGGAGTCGAGTGAACGTGCTGTACTGCACGAACCGCGCCCACGAACCAGTAGCAGAGCAATGCGAACGTCACAAAAACGCCTACAATAGACAATATCCACAAAAATGGCATTCCGAGCGCCGAACGAACGGATTCAAGGAATGGGTACAATGCTGCAAGTCGAGCACCTGCAGGTGACGCTGTCAAAATCGCAAACCACAAGACAAATACTTGTGCAGCACCTAACAAACTGATGGCAGCAAACACAAGTCCGACGCGCGTCAGTAGTCGTGCGCCTTTCACATAGAGTTCCCATCCACTTCGGATAATGTCAGGGAACGTCATGAGTCGATGGTTCATAGGTCGACAGTGAGGTATTGCGAAAGCATTGCTCGCAATTGTGGCTCAAGTATAGCAAGTTCCTGATCTGCGGGGAAGCGATTGATCACGGTGCCGCGGGATTCAAAAAGCGCAGTGAATTCTGTACTGCGATAGCACGCGTCGAGCTCCTTCTGGAATGCGAGATATTCGAAGATTGCGTTGTCATCCTTTTGTGCCGCGCGAGCTGCGAGGCGTTCCATGCATCGCTCCGGTGTGACATCCATGAGCATGAGAACATCCGGTCGATGTGTGAGTGCAAACGCATTCCCCTCTCGCGCTGCAATCTCCGCCATCGACAACTCGTGATTGTTGTAGCAAGACTGATAGCAAAGCGAAGTGGAAACACCTCTGTCTTGAATCACATGCATCCCACGCGCCATTGCAGGAACAAGCACACGGGTGTAGAGCACAAGTCTATCGAGGGCAAACGCATCAGCCATTGCAGCTCCGGTGTATGTCCGACCGTTGCGCTGGACCATTTCTTCACGAATTGCAGCGCCAGTCCACACGTATGTCGGCTCAGCCGAAAGAATGGCAAATGTATCTGCGGGAATCTCGTGGGGCTCAGGATGACGCCCATGCTCTTTCCAAAAATCTTTGAGAGAAAATACTTGGTATTGTCGTGCTTCAAGCAAATCCTGCCATGTACGCATGATCGTGGATTTGCCCGAACCATCAATACCGTCAATCATGATGAACATAGGGATGTCAGGTTCGTTCTATAAGCGCGTCTAACTGTGCAATGAGTGCTGCGTGTGCTCCATTATTATCAATCTCGATATCTGCAGATGCGGCGACCTGGCCGATGGTCTGCTCGGTGCTGCGCTCATGCTCCGCCACAAACATATCAAACGTCTTGCTGCGATCGTCCGCATTTTCGTTGCGCGCCTGGATACGTTCGTATCGTGTCTCCATCGCTGCCGTAATATGAACGAGAGTGAATCCAGGCAGCTGGCGCAGTATCTCAATATCTTGTGGTCTGCGAATTCCATCAATACAAATCACTGAGGCAACATGATCCTTGATCTCTTGGCGGACGACTTCTGCCATCAGATCTTCCCCGAATGCCCCACGAAGTGCCTCAGAAACTCGAATCAGATTATCGCGGGTTTGGGGCAAATACAGGCGTGTGAGCACATCACGCAACATCGTCGAATACCGAATAGTTACTGCGCCGTGACGCTCATGCAAATACTGGCACGCCGTCCCTTTGCCGCTTGCCATCTGTCCAACAAATCCAAAAATTTTCTTGGGTGCCATAGGATATTTTCAGAGAAATCGCACTGATCTCTCAAGAAGCATACCGTGCAACAAGGGGGTCATGCAACAGGCAGCTGAGGGCTTTGACTGTTTCGTATGGATCGATAATCGTGTGTACAGTGCCATTGATCGCAACCGTGTCGCCATCAAACGCAATAGCAACACCCGCAGGATCCTCGACAATACCAGCGAGCAGCAACCCACGACGCAAGAGTGGCCCAACCTCGGGGTGATCCCCTGTAATACAAACCTTCGGCACTTCGTGCCAATTCGGACGTGACTGCGGGAGTACTTCGAATTTCTCTGTTGCTTCTTCCACGAGGTACACGCGACTGACTCCTGCATCAAGCATCGCTGTCCAACACGGTTTGCAGCACCACCAGTGACCATAGAGATACGCATCAGCGCCTGCCAAATCAACCCCTTGCTCCTTCGCACGCTGTACTGCTGTGGCCTCTGCATGTGGCCCGCGGCATAGTGCGCACAAATCGTATCGCTCGCCGGTTTTGCACCCAATAGCCTTACGTACACAAAAAATTGGCTGCTCTGTTATTGCTTCGTTATTGCCTGCTTGCGCGAGTACGGCGCCATCACGCACAAATACCGATCCCACACGCCACATGCATCCACGAGCAACTGTTTCGCTAACGCGACGTGCGTGTTGCATGAATGGATCACTCTCCGGAACATACGCAATACTTCCCTCTTCAGGCAAAAAAGGGAGTGGTTTTGGGGATGTGTACATATTGTGTTCTTACTTCACCTGGAACTGAGATTTGAGTCCGTCGATGTTGCCTGAGCGGATGAAGTCTACTTCTTCTTTGCTATCTGTCTTCGCGCCCAGACCGTACGGCGTTGCATCCTGATATTTCGCATCTGCTGTTCCATGCTTGGTTGCGTCTTCACGAGACAGCGCGCTGCTGAGACTATGGAATACGAGCTGACACACACGCTCACCTGGGTACATCTTGATCGCGTGATTGGTACTATTGAATGCTGGAATGATCAAATGTCCGTTATAAAACGCATCAACTACTCCACCCTCAATAATCAAACCACGACGGATCACCGAACTGCGAGGCGACAACATCGCTGCGTACGTTCCATCATTGAACGTGACCTTCTCGAGTGTGGAAATAATCACGAACTCTTTGGGCTGGATTTCGAAACACTGTCCTGGCGAGAGCTTGATCAACTGATAATACTCCTTGGGTTGGGCATACTCGAGATAATCTGCTGCCACTCCAATGCGCCCACCAGTCGTGAGCTCTGTGGTCTTGGAAACATAAAAGCTCCACCCTACGCGCAAATCAATAGAGTTAGGCTGCAATTGGAATGAGTCGAGCGCTGGAGTGAACGCAAGTTTGCCGTCTGTAATATACTGTCGTAATTCTGTGCGGTTGAGAATCATACGGATTTGATTACCTTGTAGTGCAATGACACAACGGTGTCATTGAGCCGTTCGACTGAGAGGAGCTGCAAGCGCGTGTCAGCAGCAAACGGCTGATCCGCTGGCTCTGCAAAGAGCGGCAAACCAGTACCAAACACAATCGGCTCGACCGTGAGAATCATTTCGTCGATGAGACCTGCCGCGAGAAAGAGTCCATTGATCGTTGCGCCACCTGCAATAATACATTCGGTGAAACCACGCTGCTCAAGCGACGCAATGATGTCTGCGGGATTTCCTTGCACGAACTCTACTTGATCTGGAATAGATTGCTGTGTGGCTGCGTCGTAGGACATAACTACAATCAGACGCTCTGGTAATGGGCGGCCGATTGTTGCATACGTCTTCGCACCCATGATCATGACGCGGGCGCGCTTTGTCACAGACACGAAGAGTTGCTTGTCCTCTTTGCTGGTCCAATCTGCGAGATGATCTGAGGTCTTGCCGATCTTGCCGTCGGCGGTGATGCACATGAGGAGGGTGACCTTCATAGTAGGGGTACTATGCCAAAGAACACACAGTGTTGTAAACTACACCCATGAAATACCCTGGTAAATCACTCCAATGGTCCGGATTGGTTCTCGGATGCGCTGCAGTGTTGGCTCTGGCTGCGTGGGGCGGATATTGGTACGGAACCAGGCAAACATCGAGCACACCACAATCACAACGCGGGGTATTGTTGCGCACCAACACAGGTGAGCTCCCCCATATCAATCCACTCCTCATGTGCGAGGTGGCAACGGAGGAAGTAACTGAATTGCTGCCCATCAAAGCAGTGCTCGAAGATCGCGTAGCAACACTGCGACGCAATAGAGACATCACACAAGCATCACTCTACGTGCGCACGCTCAACAGCGGACGGTGGTTCGAAATTAATCCAGACGAACAGTACACGCCGGCAAGTTTGCTCAAGACTGCGATGCTTATGGCGTACTTGCGCATTGCTGAAATGCAGCCAGAGATACTCAATGTTTCGATTCCTTTTGTGCCGAAGTCTGCGGCAACCACGGCTGTTGTTGCCCCCACTACGACGCTCACACCTCGCCAGTCATACACGATTGGTACGTACCTCAATCAACTCATTGTTGAATCTGACAACCAAGCTCTTGAGGTTTTGCGTGCGTATCTCGCCGCTCATCATCCAGCAGCACTCGCTCAAACCTACAAAGATCTCGCGCTACCAACTGACAACGACCCTACAGCACATTCCATCACGCCGCGGATGTACTCGCGTCTCTTCTCTTTGCTTTACAACGCAACATATCTCGGACGCGAAACATCCGAGGCTGCCATTGAACTCCTGATCGCCAGCTCATACAAAAAAGGACTCGTCGCAGGCGTTCCAGCGGGCATGAGTGTCGCACACAAATTTGGCGAACGTGCGATTGCAACGCCTACTGGTGGACTCACAGAACAAGAATTCCACGATTGCGGAATCGTGTACTATCCTGGTCACCCGTATTTCATTTGTGTTATGACCAAGGGTACGGATTTCACTCGCATGCAACAGGCGATTGCAGATCTATCGCGTACAGCGTACGAACAGATTGATGCGTACTTCTTGGAGCAAGACGCGACAGCTACAAAACGATTTCCATCCCCTTGATGCCGGGTTGCGGATGATACTGTGCTTTGAGTTTGTTCACAATTTCTTCGACGAGCGTGCTATCCCCTGCGCTGGCACGGTCATAATAATCTGCCTGCGCCTCGAATCGAATTGCTGGGTGTTCATCAGGGCGCTCCAACAACTCCCACGCGTGCTGATAATGAATGTCATAAATATGCGCATTGCTGATGCTGTGCGTGTAGATCCCTGGCTGTACCCCGAGTTTGCCTGCGAGAATGCACTGCAGCAACGCAAATCCAGCAACATCATGCGGACAGCCGAGCATCATGTCATTACTGCGCACCACATTGTGCAAATGCAACTTGTTCCCAATGATATTGACAGTGAACGTGTACGGACATGGAACATTTTTCTTGCGTGTTCCTGTGCCCAGACCATCGTCTGACGGATCCCACGTCACAACAACACCGTGGCGGCTCCCTGGTTCGCGCGAAAGCAACTTCACCAAATCAGTGAGTTGGTCGCGACCGAAGTGATGGCGCCAACGATAGCCATACGCTGCAAGCACGCGCCCATCAGTCTCTGTGAAGTCGTCCCAAATCTTCGTGTACTGCTGTAGGAACTCATCTGGTCGTTGGCTCCCCATCACAAACCACACTTGCTCGGCAACAAAAAGTTGCACCGGAATACGGCGCAATGTGAGCAAAGGAAACGCAGCACCAACATCAACAGAAAACGTGAGTCCTGGGATAATTTTGCACGTGTGACCTGTGCGCTCATTGAGCTCCTCAGTCCCCTCGTTCATGATGCGCAACAATGCAGCTTTGTATTGAGTATCAAATCCAGCCATATCACTCAGTGTACCCAGGGCTGGCGCAGCGGGCAAGGGGCTAGAGTTTGCCGATCATTTCGGCCATTTCGATGAGACGGTGGGAGTATGCGTATTCGTTGTCGTACCACGCGAGGATCTTCACGAGATCGCCGTCTACTACCTTGGTGAAGGAGAGATCTACAACACAGCTGTGCACGTCACCGATAATGTCGCTGCTGACAATCGGCTTGTCCTCAACGCGCAAGATTCCTTCGAACACTGGATCCTCTGCTGCTGTGCGCATGAGTTGGTTGATCTCTTCGACAGTAGTGTGACGCTTGGTGACAATAGTGAAATCCGAAAGTGATCCGACGGGCACAGGCACTCGAACTGCGATACCATCAAACTTCCCTGCGAGTGCTGGAATTGCTTCGGTTGTCGCAATTGCTGCGCCAGTTGTCGTCGGAATAATGTTCATCGCCGCGCCACGTGCACGATGTAGATCGCGGTGCGGCCCATCATGCAAATTCTGATCGCTCGTGTACGCATGCACGGTAGTCATGAGTCCTTTCTTGATACCAATGTGATCCTCAATAATCGACATGACTGGTGCAATTGAGTTGGTGGTGCACGATGCGTTGTTGATGAGGCGATGTTTCTTCGACAATTCGTGATCGTTCACTCCGCGAACAAACGTCGGCACATTCCCCTTCGCTGGCGCGGAGACAATTACCTTGCGAGCGCCTGCAGCAAAATGGCGACTTGCACCTTCTTCAGATGTAAATGCCCCCGTGCACTCAAGTACCACGTCAATGTTGAGCTTTGTCCAAGGTAGTCGTTCTGGCTCACGCTCTGCAAACGCAAGAATCTTGCGCTTGCCCACAGTAATCGTGTCGTGAGTTGCACTCACCGGCTCAGGATGGCGCCCATAAATACTGTCAAATTCCAAAAGATACGCGAGTGTTGCCGTCTCGCTCAGATCATTGATTGCGACAATTTCTACATTCTTCGAGCTGAGCGCAATTCGACACGCATGACGTCCAATACGCCCAAACCCATTAATTGCTACACGAACTTTGCCCATAGAAGAACGGTTACGGTGCAAGTATACCACAAAACCGAGGTTATCCACATTGCAAGAATCATTTTTTCTTACCTATACTTCTCTGCGTGAGAGAGTAACTAAGGAATCCACCACCACTATGAATCCAGTTAGTCCAACCAACAGAGACATTCTGGACGCTCTCCAAATGTTTGCAGGAACCACAGAAGAACGCTTGAGTGCACAAGACGAGCAATTTTTACTACTCAGGAATTTGATCGCTACCAGCCACGCTCAAATCATTGGGCGACTTGAGCGTGTCGAGCAAGAAATGACGTTCATTCATGTCACGCTCCAGCGTCACGAAGAGGCATTAACCTATGCTCAGCATAACAAAACAGCGCCCTAAGGCGCTGTTTTGTTATGGAAATTACATTCCTGCTTGCGCGTTGACTTCTGCAGCGAAGTCTACGACTTCCTTCTCAATACCCTCGCCTACTTCATAGCGGGCGAAGCGACGCACTGCGATCTTTTCGCCGATCTCGCCTGTTGCTGCGGCGAGCATCTGCTCAATCGTCATACTGTCGTCCTTGATCCAAGCTTGTTCGAGGAGACAGATGTCTGCAAAGTACTTACCAATCTTACCTTCGAGAATCTTTTCGATCATCTCTGCAGGCTTCTTTTCTGCTGCGAGCTGATCGCGGTAGATTGCTTTTTCCTTTTCTACGAGTTCTGCTGGAACTTCGGTGCGGCTCACGTACTGTGGATTGGCAGCAGCGATGTGCATTGCAACGTCACGTGTGAGTGCGCCGAACTTCTCTCCACGAGAAACAAAGTCCGTCTCACAGTTCACTTCGACGAGCACGCCTACGCGACCTTCGCCGTGAATGTAGCTGACAACGCGTCCTTCAGCTGCAATTTTGCCAGCGCGCTTGACTGCTTTTGCTGTGCCCTTCTTGCGAAGGATTTCAATTGCCTTGCTCTCGTCGCCACCTGCTTCATCAAGTGCGTTCTTCACATCCATCATTCCGGCGCCAGTTGCTTCGCGCAACTTGGCAATGAGTTGAACGGATACTGCCATAGTGGTGTGTGATTACTCCGCAATTATACTGCGGTCGAAACTTTTTCGCTTGCGCGAGGTCCGGTGCCTGCTGCAACCTTTGCTGCTGCGAGTGTTGCACCTGCCTTCTTCGCTTCTTCGCGTCCTTCGTTGATTGCTTCTGCAAGTACATTAGCAACAAGGGCGATCGAGCGAACAGCGTCGTCATTACCTGGGATCACCTTTTCTACCACGGTTGGGTTCACGTTGGTGTCACACAGTGCAACGATTGGCACTTGCATCACGTGCGCTTCCTGACGTGCTGTCTTCTCATGACGGATGTCGATGATGAAGATTGCGTCTGGGAGTTTGTTCATGTGCTCTACACCTGCGAGGAAGGAATCAAGCTTTGCGATTTCCTTGTCGAACATCGAGCGCTCTTTCTTCGTGTACTTCACGAGCTCGCCGGTGTCACGAGCCTTCTTCATGCTTGTGAACTTGGTCACGAGGCGGTGGATTTCTGCGAAGTTGGTGAGCATTCCGCCGAGCCAGCGCTCAGTGATGTATGGCATCTCGCACTTGATAGCAGCTTCCTTGATCGGAGCCTGCGCTTGGCGCTTGGTGCCGAGGAAGAGAACGGTGCCGCCTTTTGCAGCGATGTTCTTCACGTATGCTGCAGCTTCAGCGAGCTTCTGCTGCGTCTTCTCGAGATCCACAACGTGGACATTGCTGCGTACGCCAAAAATATATGGCGCCATCTTTGGGTGCCAGCGCTTGGCCTGGTGTCCGAAGTGCACTCCGGACTGGAGCATCTCCAACAATGTTGGATTGGTTGGCATAGTATTGGTTCCTTTTAGCCTCTCTCTGCACAGCACAGGCCTGGGTCGGGAGGAAAATCGCTGCCCGTCAGGAGGATCTGTGCGTGAGCCTTCAGAGATGAGTGATTAATAAACTGGGGGAAGTGTAGAGGAAATGCCAATTTTTGGCAAGTATTTGGCACGCAGATGCCTGAGCTCCCAAACCCAAAGATCCTTGGGTTTGGGTATGCAGGCCACCGTGTCGCCATTACTTACTAAAAAGACACAAAAAAACGAACACCCCGTGGCACAGTTCGTGCGCACGGGGTGTGAGGGTCGCTGGCAGATCCAGCTTACCGACGAGGTCGGAAGACGGTACCGTAACAGGCGATCACCGACTCGGTTGGGGTGATTTCGACATCGGTCTGGGTACAGCGGACCCAGAGCCTCCATCCGCTCGAAGTTGCTGGCGTTGCCCAGTGTACTGTCAGTCCATCGTACGCGAGAATGGCTCCCGCGGGATGCGCCACCTCGGATGCTTCGGTGGAGCGAACAGCAGCGTCGAACGCGTTGAAGTTGGGAAGGAGCTCTGGGATGCGCAGTTGAATCGGGGTCGTGAGGAATCCGGTGGCGCAGTGATCTGATGATTGATACGCCATGAACTCCGGCGGGCTGTCATGCTTGATTCGTGCGCGCATGTCATGGAGCACGGTGGAGCCATATCGTTGCACTCGCTCATCACGGACCGCGATAGTCCCGTCGACATGACGAAGACAGCTGTCCACGGGGAGATCTCCCGGCTCGAAATACTGAATCTTCGAGTCGATGTAGACGTACCGCTTGAACCCATTGATCCCGCGCTCCATCACACGCAGCACGTTGCGCGTGACCGGACCAGCTTCCCGCTCAGCTTCGTCGAATGGGCACCAGCAGAATGTGACGCCATCATCTCGCACAGCGTCTTGTGAAGGTACGAAAAGCTGAGCAACAGTACCGAGCTTATTGGGGAACACGGCATCGAACATGCCGATCGATCCGACGCCGTCTTTCACGTAGCGTTCGAGTGTCGTGGGCCTTGCCTCGGACACAGGAACACGTGCTACTTGCACAGCGGGTGCGGATTTTTGCTTTGTCGAACCGTGGTAGGCCCCCTCGCCGGTGAACGGCATGACTGCTTGTGTTGCGATGCTGTGTTCTTTTTTGAGCCAGGTCTGCATGATCACTCTCCTGTTTCCATGTTCTGCGCGAAGTCGAACATGGCTTGGAAGTATTGGAGCTTCGCGCTCGGATGCTGCGCGAGCCGAACCACTTCGGGTACGCGCTCGAACAGATGTTCGTCAGACGGATGCGGTTGCTGATCATCCGCATAACACGTGGGCATGTCGTACATTTGATTGTACGACAGATGATCGATCTGACGTCCGTCCATGATGACTGCTGGCAGCGGAGCCCAGTCATGTTCTATGAAAAAACTCTCCGCTCCCCACCTGCGATAGAACCCGAGTTTCTGCATGCGCATCAGCCATGGCGGATCTCCGATCTGCCACAAGCCGCGACCGCACAGGAGATGTTGCGAATGAACGATCGGGAGATCATTTCCATCCAACACATCACGACTGTAGTAGCGAACGATGGCTCGGAGAAATTTCCTTGCCAATCCTGCGCTGCGACAGTCCGGGCTCACCACGAAGTTGGCGATGTGGTGATACCGATCAGGTTTGAAGCGCTGCGGATTTGGGAATGCAAATCGGTCGAACCACCGACGCGTCGGATCGTCTTGGTCTGGTTGATCCCATTGCACATCTTCGACGATCGTCGAGTAGCGCAGGTTGTTGTACCGACCTGTGAAGAAGAAGATGGTGTCTTTGCTTCTTCCTACCAGGATGGTGGCAACGATCTCGTGTGTTCGCGCATCATGTCGACGCGCAAGCACGAATCGGTGCCCCGCCACACCCCACAGTGTCGTGACGCCCTGAGGAGAGATGATCTCCTGCTGGACACGCAGAACGACTTCCGGCGGCAGATGCCCACCTTTGTCGCAGCGAGCTTGTTCGAGCGACCTCGTCAGGAGCGACGAGATCGCCTCGGCGATCTGTGGATTGGTGCTGGACACGATGCCCAGCTCCAGACCATCTTCCCCAGGGAGTTCGACGTACGTAGGAGCCGTGATGTTACGACTTTCCTCATAGTGCAAGTATGCCGAGCGCAGATCCTTCGTGCTGACGAATCGATTCGCGGGATCGAAAATACCTTCTGTAAGTCCCATTTCTCACCCATCCTTGCTGGTATTGTCCGTTGTTGCCTGTACCTTTCCAGGCTACCGCGAGCCTACTCGCTCTATTGACACTCGTCAACCAATTGGGTATGATCTGCCCATCTTGTGAAAACCCCTATGAAAGCAGCAATCCACCCAACCTATCATGCTGGAGCGAAGATGTCCTGCGCTTGTGGCATGGAATTCGTCGCCGGATCGACCCAAGAGGCAATCCGCGTTGAATTGTGCTCCAACTGCCACCCATTCTACACAGGTCAGCAGAAGTTCGTAGACACCGCTCGCCGCGTTGAGAAATTCAAGGAAAAGACAGCCAAGGTTGCCGCAACCAAGGTTACCCACGCGAGCAAGACTGCAAAGCACGCAGCACGCGCTTCCAAGAAGTCGACAACGACCAATCAGTAGCGATTCCGAAAGGCACACCGCGCAGTTTTTCTGCAGGTGTGTTTTTCATTTGTGGTACACTTTTTCTGAACTCCTATGAGCACCAACTATCACGCAAAACTTGCCGAACTCGAAGCAGGCCTCAACGATGCGGCCAATTTTGCTGATCCGAAAAAAATGAAGAAGATTGGTGGCGAATACCAAGAAGTGAAGGAAATCGTTGCGTGCCTTGATGAACAAGCGGCAGTTGAGCGTGCGCTCGTCGATGTGCGAGAGACACTCTCCTCTCCTGATGCAGAGCTCGTAGCAATGGCAACCGAAGAATTGCCAGTACTTGAAGCACGTCTCGAAGCGCTCAACACGAGATTCACAGACCTCACCCGACAGAAGGATCCGATGGACGAGAAGAACGTCATTATCGAAATCCGCGCCGGTGCTGGTGGCGACGAGTCTTCACTCTTCGCTGCAGAGTTGCTGCGCATGTATATCCGCTACGCCGAACGCCAAGGATGGAAAGCAACAATTCTCTCGAGCAGTCAGACTGAAATCGGCGGCTACAAAGAAGTGATCGTCACCATCGAGGGTGAACACGTATTTGGTGCACTGCGTTGGGAGTCTGGTGTACACCGCGTGCAGCGCGTTCCCGAAACAGAAAAGGCTGGACGCGTACACACATCCACGACAACAGTCGCTGTATTACCAGAACTCGAAGAGACTGAAATCGAAATCAACATGAACGATTTGCGCATCGACACATTCTGCGCAGGTGGTAATGGTGGACAGTCTGTGAACACAACCAAATCAGCAGTACGCATCACGCACATTCCGTCGGGTCTCGTTGTGTCGTGTCAGGACGAGCGTTCACAGCTCTCCAACCGCGCACGCGCTATGTCGGTATTGCGCTCACGTCTCTATGAACAGCGCGAAGAGAAGCGCCTTGCCGAACTCGGCTCGCAGCGCAAATCACAAATCGGTACTGGAGACCGCAGTGAAAAAATCCGCACGTACAATTTCCCCCAGGATCGCATGACCGATCATCGCATCAAGCAAACCTGGCACAACCTTCCACAAGTCATGGACGGCGATATCGCGCACATCATTGCTGCGATCCAGAACGCTGTCGTCAACGGTGTTGCCGTTGCTGCGGGAGATGACGAAGACGACGATTAATCCGTATGACCTTGCGCGAAGCACTCATGTGGGGACGAGCAATGCTCTCTCCACTGCTCCCACTCTCTGCGTCCTCTGACGCAGAGTTGTTGTTGTGCGCTGCACTCGACCGCACGAGCGCGCATCTGGCAGCACATGGTGACGAAGAGATGACTGAGGCAGACTACGGGACGTTCGCACAATGGATCAGTCGCCGCATGCGCCACGAACCTATTCAATACATTACTGGCCGCGCGTACTTCTGGGGATTGGAATTCCACGTAACACCAGCAACACTCATCCCCCGCCCAGAGACTGAACTCATGGTTGAACGCGCGCTCGCACTCCTCGACGCCGCACCAGCATCTGTCATCGACGTCGGCACAGGGAGTGGATGTATTGCGATTGCACTCGCGCACGAGCGACCAAATGTACAAGTACTCGCGCTTGATATTTCATCCGACGCACTTGCAGTCGCGCGTGAGAATGCTACGAGCAACAACGTCCACACAATACACTTTTTGAAGAATAATTTGCTGACCGAGGCTGACGAATTCCTCCCTGAAGGACGATTGATCCTCACGATGAATTTGCCGTATTTGAGTGAGGCGCGCATGCGCGGCCTCGCCCCAGAAGTAGCACTCTACGAACCGCATAGCGCGCTTACTGCAGGTCCAGATGGACTCGATTGCTATCGCGATATTTTCGGACAAATCGCAAGTCTCAATCGCAAAGAAGTTACACTTTTGTGCGAGATCGATCCAGAACAAACAGACACATTTACGATGCTTGCTAACAAGAACTTCTCTACAGCAAAAGTGGTAGTCCATCAGGACTACCACAATGACAATCGTCTCATTGAAATCACACTCTAGCTGCTAGCGCACACTCAATCCCACATTCTTGGGAACCACTTCTACCCAAACTGATCCAGAGCGAAACGCTACTGGTTCCCCTGTTGTAGCATCCAACCACTGAGTGCGATCGGTGGATGATTTCTTGCTCCATGTAATAGGAATGCGACGACCATCTCGGAAGAGATCACCTGTTCCAGTACCAACGAGATCTACACGCAAGCGTCCTTCTGTATCCAGAACCTTCGTGGTAACTCGCTGAACAATAATAGTGTTCGCTATCACAGGAGCTCCGTCTGCATCCACATGCGCAATGGCTCCGCGTGTTCGTTGATAGGTGCGCGATGCAGCAACATACTCCCACGTCACTTCATTCCCCCGCTCTGCCCAATCAATAGTGAGAACGTTGGCGATAGTTCCAGTTGCAACAGGAGCATCGTTCCAGCGCCAACCCGAGCGCGCTATTGTCCGTGCACCAAAATATCGATCATACCCAGCACGCAGTTGTACTGTATCTGTCATCACATTGTGTGGCGCATCTCGATCATCAGCGCGATGGAAATATTGCCCGCGGCTATACTCGTTGAAATCCCACGTGCCAATCTTCCCGATCACATCGAGTGCCTCGTTGGATCCACCCACATGTGCATACATTGCGGATAACTCAGTGCCAATCTCTACAGCATACGGCCGAGCGCTTCGCACAGGACCAATGACGAGACTCGATGTCGGAGCCGTCAGCGGATACACAGCAATGTATCGCGTGAATCCACCTTCCACTGGAACCTCATACACGAGTGACGCGCGAGCGATACCCGCTTGTGGACGCGCTGCAGCATGATTATCAATCATCACTGCAACCACTGGCTCTTGCTCTGATTCAGGACCACTCACTGCCACACCATTGAGCGACGATCGCCAACGCGGCCCTTGCTCGCCAGACTCACCTCCAGCAACCACCGGCTCAATCATGCGTCCACTGATACGACTCCAAATCTGCCACCCCGCAAGTCCAACACCTGCAGCAAAGAAAATGACGAGTAACGCAAACGCCGTGCGCAAAAGCACACGGCGTTTCGTTTTTGGAAGTGAAAAAGAGCGGGCTGACATACGCGAGACGCGTTATGCCTTTGCTGCGTCTGCTGCGTCGTCTTCTTTCTTCTTTTCAGTCAATACTTCGATCTTGGTAAGATCTACATCAACCTTCTCGTTGAGTGCTGCGAGCTCTTCCTCAGAACGAGGTGCTTCTACGAAGGCAACAATATCTTCAGTGTGTGAGAGAATCTTCACCCCTGCTGGAACAACGAGCTTCGCAACAGTGATCTTGTCTTCGAATGTTGCGATCTGATCAATCGATACTTCGATGTTTGCAATCAAGTCCTTAGGAAGACACTCGATTTCTACTTCGTCCATCTGGGTCACGAGTGTACCACCAAGTCCCTTCACAGCGAGTGACTCACCAACAAATACTACAGGAACCTTCACCTGCATGGTTTCGGTCATGTTAATCTGGCGGAAGTCGATGTGTGTGACCTCACCCTTGATTGGGTTGACCTGCACATCTTGCACGAGGAGTTTCACTGGAGCTGCGCCGTCGATGGACGCGTCAATAAATGCCGAACCACCGGCCTGTGCGTATACTTTTGCAAAAGGAATCGCTTTGGTAGCGACGGATGTTGCTTCGCGATCTGGACCGTACACAACGCCTGGGATGTTCCCTGCTTCGCGTGATGCGGCGAGCGCCTTGGTTCCTGCTGCACGTGTTTCTAACTGGATTTGGTATTGCATACCGTTACTTCGTTAACGCTTTTGCGAATTGAATACTTTTTGTAAGTTGCTGATGCACTTCGATGACGTCGTCCACGCTCACTGGCGCTGCGCCGAGCATGCGAGTCGCATCCTCTGCTGCTGCATCAGTAATGAACCCAAACGTGCTCACACCTTGTGGCGTCACCGTCACAATCGTAACGACCGCGTGGCGGCAATTCCGACAGGTAATGTGCATGAGGGTTCCTTGGCCAGATTCAGCAAGAATACGCGCAGACATTGGGTTGAACTCTGCGTCGCACATTGGGCAGAACTGAACCATCCGCCCTGGATCATTCAACATTTCTGGTCCGGAGGGGTGCTGGTGCTGCATAGCACTCATAACTATAGGGAAATAGCGCCAAACTGTCAAGAAAGCAGACTCTGTATCACCATAACGGCAAAAGCCCACTATTTGAGCCCCTGGAGAGCACAACGTCCATTCCACTAACCGTGGAATGGCGTCTCGTTCTCGGGCAGCCAGACAACGCATCACGCCTTACAGCAGATACTGCTGACTGGCTACCCTCCGAAAGTCTCTCCAAGAACTCAAATAGTGGGCTTTTGCCGCTCGTCGACACAGAGGGTGGTTTGCTACCTTTTAGCCAGACACCCGGCTACTTCGCCCAACACTCGCCACAATTCCCAGCAACAACGCATGCATCATCAGCGACGAACCACCGAGACTCACGAACGGTAGCGTAATCCCGGTCACAGGCATCATACCGATGGTCGCGCCAATATTAATGGTAATTTCACAAAAAAGCAGCACAAGTGTTCCAAGCGTCACGAACAATCCAAAATCATCGCGCACCGACATCGCAATGCGCATGCAGCGATACCAAATGAAAAGAAACGCGAGAAAAATCACTGACACCCCAACAAAACCAAGCTCTTCACCCACAACGGCGAAAATAAAATCAGTCTGGCCTTCTGGGAGGAAGCGCAGTTGTGTTTGACTCCCCTCGCCCAACCCGCGGCCAAATACGCGACCAGCGCCAATCGCGATAATAGACTGCTGCACATTATAGCCAGCGCCCAGTGGATCATGATTGGGATCAAGGAACGTCAAAATGCGATCCTTCTGATACGGCGCAAACACAAAGAACCAACCAACCAACCCCGCGACAATGAGGAGTAATGCGAGCAACGCGACGTAGCGACGTTTGATACCCACAATGAGCATCACGCCGAGCCACAATCCAAAGAGCACCATCGCAGATCCCAAGTCCGGCTGTCGCAAAATGAGCAGCACAGGAATCGCCGCGTACAACGCCGTCTTACTAAAGAAGAAGAAGCTGTGGAATGCGCGTCCACCTCGATCAATCAAATACGCCATGAACAGCACCATCGCGATTTTGATCAACTCAACCGGCTGGAACGAAAATCCTGCAATGGAGTACCAACTCTTTGCACCATTTACCTCGCGACCAAAGAGCAAAACACCCACGAGTGCCACAACACCGATACCATATGCCACCAGACTGTATGATCGCCATGCAGCCGCAGGCAACCGACTCGCGAACATGAAGAGACCAATGGCGATTCCCGCAGCAATGAGTTGCGTTGTCGCTGCGCCACCACCCAATCCACGTCCCACATCAATGCCGTAGATCACCGACAACCCGAATGTGATGAGCACAAGCATCGACAAAAGAAGCGCCCAGTCAGTGCTTGCAAACCACGCACGAATTCGCGCGAGCAGTTGTTCTACCATCTATCTACTATTGCGGCATGTAGGCCGAATCGTCAAACACGTTTACGATCGGCAGAATTTCAACCGTTGTTGCACCGAGATTGTCCTTGAGCGAACGAACCTCTACAGCGCGAGACTCCCCTGACTTGAGCGACTTCACTTCCGTACGTTCAATCGAACGCAACGCGCCGTTTTGCATGAACAACACATACACCGGCACAGACCAGTAGTTGTATGCTGTGTTATTGAGAATAGAAAAAGTCACGCGGTTGGAGCGAATCGGCGTCACCGCACCCACCGTGGACGTCACACCAATAATCGTTGGCGACGCTAGTTGATCCTCAATCGTAGTCCCGATCGTTCCACCTGTATACACAATGTCGCTCACAGCAAATGCAGTCCGCGCTGCAACATATGCATCAGGATCCTTCGCTGTGTGCGGCGAAATGTGACTCCACGAAATATTTTTGACAGACAAGAATGCACCGCCTGGACGCAGCGCGCTCTTTTGTCCGAGCACCGCAACGATCTGCTCCGTATTGGGCAACAATGTCACAGACGCCTCTGCAGTCTCTGTATCATTGTATTCAAATGTATACGTGAGCGTCGCATACCAATCCGTATTCGGATTCACCGCGCGCACAACAAAGTCATAGAGATCCCCTGTCGCCGGCAACACATCAGCCACGCCAAACTGCGGATCCTGTGGTGCAAGGCTCTCATGATATTTCGAAAATGGAACCGTCGCCTGGAAGAGTCGCGAAACCTCTCGCTGTTCCTGCGCCTGTCCACGGAACAAATAATCACCCAACGTATACACTCCCAATCCAATTCCACCAACACCAATGAACAACAACACCGCGATCAACACGCGTCGAAAGAACGCACGCTGCCGTGTCCAGAATTCACCAAACCGCAGCTGACCTGTCGTCAAATTATCAGACGAAGCTGGGCGATATTTGATGTGATGATTAGGATCAATGGGCATAGAATGTGTGTAGTATACAGCAACGCGCGAAGGGGTGCACGCCTTTCGGGCACAACGTCGATTTCCCTAACCGGGAAATCGCGTCTCGTTCTCGACCGATCGGACAACACGTATCGTATGCGGCGAATATGACTGGCCGATCGGCCTCCGAAGGTCCCTCAAGACCTGCACCCCTTCGCGCGTTGCTGTCGTACTCCCTGACAAGTGACGACATGCATGATCAACGTATCTGCAAAAGATGGTGTTCACTCCTCTTAAGGGGGCTTTCGCAGGCCAGCCAGTCAGCAGTATCCGCCGCAAGGCATGAGTGTTGTCTGGCTGACCGAGAACGAGACGGCCATTCCCGGTTAGGGAATGGAACGTTGTACCCCGTAGAGGAGTGAGCACCATCTTTTGCAGATACGTTTTCACCCCTTGCTGCCACCATTGAGCGAGTGGTAGTATAAATGCGCAAAAGCAGAACCCTATGGCAACCCCAAAACCCTCCGCAAGTTACGATTCAAAAAATATTCAAGTCCTCGAAGGACTCGAAGCAGTGCGCAAGCGCCCGGGAATGTATATTGGCTCGACTGGCGTCACTGGTCTCCACCATCTTGTCTGGGAAGTTGTCGACAACTCGATCGACGAAGCCATGGCAGGATTTTGCAACCGCATTACTGTCACACTCAATGACGACGGATCCGTGAGCGTGGCCGACAATGGCCGTGGTATCCCAGTAGACACACACAAGCAATACAAAGTCAGCGCACTCGAACTCGTCCTCACGAAGTTGCACGCTGGCGGCAAATTCGGCGGCGAAGCTTCGGGATACAAAGTGTCCGGAGGTCTCCACGGTGTAGGTGTATCGGTTGTGAACGCACTCTCCACATGGATTCGCGCAGAAGTACGCCGCGAAGGCAAACTCTGGCAGCAAGACTACAAGCGCGGCGTTCCACAAGGCACTGTAAAAGAAGTCGGCAAAGCGAAAGACACTGGTACGACCATCACCTTCATGGCTGATGATACGATTTTCGAAACCACTGAATTCGACTGGGCAACGATCCTCGATCGCATGCGCCAGCACGCATATCTCACCAAAGGTGTAGAAATCCGCATCGTCGACGCACGCAAAAAAGAAGCGCAGCAAGTGTACGTCTTCTATTTCTCCGGTGGTATCAAATCGTATGTCACGCACATCAACCACACGAAGGAAGTGAAGCACCCGACGATTTTCTACGTCGAGAAGGAGCAGGACAATGTACAGGTAGAAATCGCAATGCAATACACCGAAGACTACAAAGAAACCGTCTTCGCATTCACCAACAGCATTCTCAACCCCGAAGGTGGTACGCACGTGCAGGGATTCCGCAACGCACTCACCCGCGTGCTCAACACCTACGCGCGCAACAAAACAATTTTGAAGGAAAAGGACGAGAACCTCACTGGTGACGATGTACGCGAGGGCATGACTTCGATTATTTCGATCCGCGTTCCTGAGCCACAATTCGAAGGACAGACCAAGGCCAAGCTCGGCAACCCAGAAGTGAAGCCGATTGTCGAAACTATTTTCGGCGATGCGCTCATGACCTATCTCGAAGAGCACCCACGAGACGCCGAAGGCATCATCGGCAAATGTCTCCTCGCTGCACGCGCACGTCGTGCAGCACGCGTAGCTCGCGATTCCGTATTACGCAAAGGCGCGCTCGATGGTTTTACACTCCCGGGCAAACTCGCGGATTGTTCATCACGCGAACCAGAGAACTCCGAGCTCTACATTGTAGAGGGAGACTCTGCAGGTGGCTCCGCAAAGCAAGGACGCAACCGCGAATTCCAGGCTATTCTTCCGTTGCGCGGTAAGATTCTCAACGTGGAACGCGCACGTCTGGACAAAATTCTCGCCAACAACGAACTCAAATCGCTCATCATTGCACTGGGCACCAACGTCGGCGAAATGTTCGAGATCGAAAAGTTGCGCTACCACCGCGTCGTGATTATGACAGATGCTGACGTGGACGGTTCGCACATCCGAACCCTTCTCCTCACGCTCTTCTATCGCTACTTCCCTGATCTCATCACCAAGGGTCACATCTTCATTGCCCAGCCACCGCTCTACAGTCTCAAGTTCGGCAAGGAAATGAAGTACGCATACACCGACGAAGAAAAGATGCAGATCCTCGACGAAATCGCTCGCTCCAAGTCAGCCAAGGCGGCAGCAAAAGCTGCAGAAACCGCGGCAGCATCTGGAGAAGAGGCAACCACCGAAGCACTCGCAGGTGGTGGCGAAGAAGAGATTCTCAAGATCGGCGGCATGCGCATCAACATCCAGCGCTACAAAGGTCTTGGTGAAATGAATGCAGACCAGCTCTGGGAGACCACCATGAATCCAGAACACCGCATCATGAAGCGCGTGACTGTCGAAGACGGCGCAAAGGCAGATGAAATGTTCGAAATTCTCATGGGCAACGATGTTGCACCACGCAAGAAGTTCATCCAGACCCGCGCGAAGTCCGTGCAGAACTTGGACATCTAATCCACACCAGTACCCCACAGCACATGCAGCGCATCACGCTCATCACCGTTGGTTCACTCAAAGAATCGTATTGGAAAGAGGCGCAAGAGGAATACCTCAAGCGCCTCAGTGCTTTTGCGCGCGTTGAAGTGATTGTTGTCCCCGAAGTACCTCTTCGCTCCCCAGGAGATCGAGAGGCAGTACAACACGAAGAAGCAAAGCGCATCCTCGAACGTATCGGCGAAGGCACACGCGTCATCGCGCTCGACGAACACGGCAAACAAGAATCGTCTATCGCATTTGCAAAAACCATCACTCGATGGACACAGCACGGCGAACCTCTGACGTTCATCCTGGGTGGTCCAACTGGACTACACCCTGACCTACGCCAGCGCACGTCTGCAATGATGGCGCTCTCTCAGCTCACCTTCACGCATCAGATGGCGCGAGTCATTTTGTTGGAGCAGTTGTATCGCTCGTACATGATTACGCGTGGACAGGCGTATCACTACTAATCACACAAAAGATAACACCCGCGCCTACCTCTCATTGTTTTCGACCTGAGAGTAAAGCGCGGGTATCACATTGGTGTTGTTGTTCACTCGATCTTGTACGCGAGCAGCAGTACGTTGCTGGAACCGCACATAGCTGGCATCTGATTGCTGTACGCCTTTCTAATTGCTGGGTCCCCCGGATCTGTGAACAGACTCCGAATGATGCCCCCTGTACCATTAACATTGTTGTACCAGTAGCCTAGCACCTCGCCACTTGTTGAGATCGCATCGAGAGCCAGCAGATGTTTCCCCTCTCGCGTTAGAAACAGATGCCTCGAGACACCCTCCAACTTCAAATACGTGAACAGGTCCTCGGCCCTGGCCGGCGCGAGTCCGTTGCGTTGCAGAAATGCACGCGCCTGAGCAGGACCATACTCGGAGAGAGGCACTGCCGGACAGACGAACACGCGACGCGCGTCTTCGGTGTAAGACAGTGTCCATTTCTCCCCATCCGTCTTTTCCACCGAATACCAGTACTTTTCGTGCTGGATCGGCGAGCGAACCGAAGTGTACCGATCCGAGAACGATACACCCGATACGACGATGGCTTCCACGGACGGGAGGCTTTCGACATAGACCATCTCAGCCAGCCGCCCGAGAAGACGGTCGTCATGGAGCATCGCCTGCACAGCACGTTCCAATTCTTCCTTATCGCGGATCATCGAACCGAGCTGATGCACAAGTGACTCCCTGAACTTGAGCGTCTGTGCCAGTTGCAACACATCCTCACTCGACAATGCCATGTTCTCACTCCTGTTGTGATTACCCTTCGCACCATGCGTCAGGAACTTCGCATCCTAGATTAGTAAGGTATGTAAGTCAAGTCCTTACTGAACAACACGCCGAACCGTATGGTCCACGCGCGTCATAATTTCGTGTGGGATGCTGCCTACGAGGCGACTCACGTTCAATAATGAGTTCGGTGCAGCTTGGTCATTGCTATACACCGTGACCTCGTCACCGACCGCAACACCTTCAACTGCCGACACGTCGATGCAGGTGTAGTTCATACAAACTCGACCTACGATTGGACACAGCACTCCACGAATTGTAACTACACCAGCATTACTCAGTCGACGTTCCACTCCTTCTTGATAGCCCGCTGGAATCACTGCGAGATGGATGTCCTGTGGCGCACTGTACGTTGCACCATAGCTCACAGACTCGCCCTTCTTCACACGACGCAACGTCACGATCGTGGATACGAATTCAAGCGCAGGAAGGAAACGTGCATAATTCTGGTGTTCACCACCAGCAATACCATAGAACGCCTTGCCTGCGCGTACAAAATTCCCCTGCGCTTTCCGTGCATGCAACGTTGAATTGCTCGCATCAATATGTCGAAGTGAGAACTCGATTCCCGCCGCATGGAATTGCGCGAGCACAGCATCCCAACAGGCGAGCTGCTGACGAGTCAGACCACTCATAGGCTCGCGATCTGCATCTGCAAAGTGCGACATCACTCCTTCGAATCTCTGTGCTGCATGCGAGCGAATCGTCGCGATGAGCCAAGGAACATCTTCGGGATCAAATCCCTCTCGGTTCATCCCCGTATTAATGAAAATATGTATCGGCGCGTGTGGCTGCGTCTCGAGCAGTGTCTCAAGTGACGCGCGGTCCGACGCCACGAACGTGAACGGATATTTTTTCTTCTGCAAATTTTCGAGCGCTGTAAATCCCATTACCATGATTGGAACCCGAATGCGATGGTCCTTGAGAATGAGCGCCTCATATGTGCTATCTACAATGACATACGGAACATTGAGCGATTGTGCGATGCGCGCAACAGGGATCAGTCCGTGCCCGTACGCGTTGCTCTTGAGAATGACACCCACCGCCTTATCCCCCGCGAGCTCCTGCACCGCACGATAATTGTGCGCCAACCGCGCAGCCGAAATTCGCACTTCGTTATACGCGCGATACGATCGTCGATGTCCAGGAAGAAATGCAAACATATACTTTCATACTCCCACAAAAACAACTCGTCCGCCAACCCGTTGCACGTGATGTGCATTGGACTGACGGACGTGTCATGTACTGCTCTGTTGTGCCGACGTATCGGCGGGACTACTGCGCGCGCTGCGGAGACGCGAGCCGAAGGATGTTCTCCTTGCACGCTCGCCGCTCTTCGAACTGGTACAGCATGTCGGGCTTGAGCACGACCGACTCCCCGACCTCGATCAGACGCGCAGTCGCCACATCGTCCTTCGTAGACGTCTTGTCGAATATCGCAGTCTGCTCGTAGAGCATGACCGTCTCGGGACCGATCACGCGAGCGCGTTCCAGTGCCGCGTCACGTTCGCGCTTGCGCTCTTCCTGGACTAGGACGAGGTACTTCTGCCCGGCCTTGAGCTCGGTCTGCTTGGTGCAGCCCTCGCTCGAGCCGATACCCAGGCAGTAGAACCCTTTCCAGTCGCCGAACACCGACTCCGCTAGATCGACGATCAGCGGTCGGTGTCGAAACGGCGTTGGCTTGAGCGTGTAGGCAGGCGTCTGCATGGTCGGCGAGACCTCGACGTTCACCGTCTTGGTCCGCCACCACCGACCATCCGCCGAGGCGAACTCGAACGCGGGAATCGTGTACTCCCCCGGTACGAGCGACAGGTAGAACCCGTCGAACGCGACAGGGGCGCTGAGCGCGGTCGATGCCTTCGCCGAATCATCGAGTTGCTTCCAACGAACCTGCACGTCACGAAACGACGCCAGCGAGAGCGCTGGAATCGCGCCGTCCTTCCTGACAGGATTCACACCCACGACCTTTGGGAACGAGGTCCAGTTCACACCCCGGATCCCACTGAGGGTGCTGTTGAGCCCATCGTACGTCGCGAAGTGCTTCGCCACACGCGTCCAACGAATCGCACGCAGGTTGGGAGTTGCACAGGCCTTCATTTCTCCGGCGCCTTGCAACTCCATCAGCTTCTCCAACGTGGGAGGAGCTTCTGCTTCCCACACCACCGACACCATGTCCGGCACGACGATGGGGAGTTTCACCATGCTCTGTGCCTGGGCCGTGCCCACGACAGCGAGCGTGGCGAGAATGCACATCACGATCGCACGCATGCGACCACTGTTCGTATTCATGTCGTCTCCTGAGCCCGCAGGCCAGCCTCATCGCACTGCACAGCGCAGTCGAGATTGCCGGGATACTACAATAAATCAGCGATTTTGTCAATACTTCCCCCCTGTTCACACCTTGACGCCACGCACCACCGTGCTATACTCTCCCCATAACGCCCCGAGAAGGGCTTTTTATAAAACCTTCGCTATGGCGAATGTCGTCACAGATTACTTCCGCAATTCGTTCGAAGAACTCAAGAAAGTCAGCTGGCCAACACGCGAGCAGACGCTCAAGAACACACTCATTGTTATCGCAATGTGCGTTGGATTTGCGATCTTGTTCGCATTGCTCGACTACTTGTTCCAGTACATCTTGAGTCTCGTTATCTAATCGTTCATTTCGCACAGTCCTATGGCAAAACAAGAAAGCACAGCAAAACTCGGTCGACGCTGGTACGTGCTCCACACCTACTCTGGCTACGAGGAGAACGTCGCCCGCAACTTGCAGCAGCGTATTGATTCCTACGGCATCGAAGACAAGATTTTCGCCATTCTCGTTCCAACAGAGAAGAAAATCAAGATCAAATCCAACAAGCGCGTCACCGTGGAGGAAAAGATTTTCCCTGGTTATGTGATGGTTGAGATGGTCGTAACCGACGATTCTTGGTACGTAGTACGCAATACACCCAACGTTACAGGGTTCGTAGGATCTGGTACCACCCCTACTCCGGTAGACAAGAAGGAAATGGACGCACTCATGAAGCGCATCTCCGCAGACGAGCCGAAGTTCAAGGTAGACGTGACAGAAGGCGCACTCGTTCGCATTGTCGATGGGCCGTTCAAGAACCTGGAGGGTAAGGTTGCCAACATCGACGAGGCTCGCGGCAAGGTCAAGGTACTCGTCTCAATGTTCGGTCGCGAAACACCAGTAGAATTGGACTTCTTGCAAATTAAAAAGGTTTAGGCTACACTAGCGACGCTCTAACAGAATTCGTATGGCAAAGAAAGAACTCACAAAGGTAAAACTGCAAATTGAAGCAGGCAAAGCCAACCCAGCACCTCCAGTAGGTCCTGCGCTCGGTCAGCACGGCATCAACATCCAGCAGTTCTGCATCCAATTCAACGATCAGACCCGCGACAAGATGGGTTCGGTGATCCCAGTGGAAATCACGGTTTTTGATGACCGCAGCTTCACATTCATCCTCAAGACCCCTCCTGCTTCCGACTTGTTGAAGAAGGCTGCAAAGATCGAAAAGGGATCAGGCAAGCCACTCACTGAGAAGGTAGGCAAGATCAGCCGCGAACAGCTCCGCAAGATCGCCGAGCTCAAGATGCCTGACCTCAATGCCAACGACATCGACGCAGCCATGAACATCATCGCAGGTACGGCTCGCCAGATGGGCATCACGATCGAAGGCTAAACTCTAGACTTTCAAGGACGCGAAAAAACCGAGGTGTTGTGGGGTTGCGATACATAATGGCCGCCCCACCGCATCTCGGTTTTTTGTATATGAAAGGGGGCTTTGGAGCTTGCCCACGGGGTACAACCTCAATTTCCCTAACCGGGAAATTGGGTCTCTAACTCGGTCGACCGGACAACGCATATCGCCTTACGGCGGATATGGCTGACCGGTCGACCTCCGTTGGCCCCCTTAGGGCAAGCTCCAAAGCCCACTTCGCATACCCAAGTTACATTCGTGGTTTTATTCGGATGCTTATTCGGTGTAGACTGATAGCGATATCTCCCACTTCTCTATGTCACACCCTGAACATGCGCGCGGCGGCAGCCCTGTCGTGGATCAAGCACCTCGTACTTCGTTGGCACATGTTGAACAGTACGTACTCGAGCGATCACGAGCAGAAGTTTCTGTGGAGCGAAAGGCGGAATTGAGTAAGGAGCTCGCTACCGTGGTGCAATTTTTTGCAGACGCTGGGATCAGACCATATGTAGCAGGTGGGTCTGGGCTCGACCTATTGGATGGACAATGGAACCGTGATCACCAGGATTTGGATATGGCGATTCTGGGGACGCAGCGGCAGGCACTCTTCGATGCGGCAACGCGTGAGGGATTTTTGGTTACTGACCACACACGCCGTTCGCTCACGATCGAAGAAATAACCGATTCAACGACGCACAATGCATTTTTGTTCCGAAATGATGAACGCGGCGTAACACAATTTGAAGTCATGTTTGTTGAAGATGCGACATCCTTCGACCATGCGCCAACACGCACAGTTGAGGGAGTTACGCTCGACCTCCAACCACCCGAAGTAATTCTCTCCCACAAATTGCGCGACGGTAGACGAAAAGATTTTCGCGATGCGCAGGTGGTCCTAGATCAACTCGATGCAGAGCAAAAAGCACGGCTCGCAGAGACAATGGCGCTAGTGCATTTTACGATCAACGGAGAGACTGTCACTGATGTCGCGACGTTGTTGGAACGCGCAGCAAGCATCGACAACGCGCGACAACGAGCCTTTTTCGAATCACGTCTACCTGCAATGGAGCATGAGGTCGCAGGTGAGTACATGGCGCATTGCAGAGCAATCTACGCGATCCACGAACACACCCCAGACCGTGCGAAATTTTTCGACGCCCTCGCGGAGAAATACGCCGGCTTCCTTCCCGAACGTCGTGCTCACCTCGAAGACCTAGCCGACGTGCTCTTCGCCTCCCCCACCCCATCACTCGAAGCATTCCAATCCGAAGCCCGTCGCCGAGTCAACGTAGACGAAAAACTCCAAAACCAAGCCCTCCACGAATTCCTCTCAGAAAACCTCTGGACCGCATCGTCCATAGAGTAAACACCATGAAATAGCCGATCCTACTGGAGGAAGGTGGCTCAGGCAGCGTGGCCAAAAGATGGGCCCATATTGACAGAACAACCGCCCTCCAGTAGGATGATCCCATCACTCATGTGGGAGTCTGTCGCCCTAGGCACGGACGTTTATACCACGTAATACTAGACATATGGGCAAGCGCACAGTCGCCGCTCTCGCACAGATCGACCAGTCTCGCACCTACGGTGTGAGCGAAGCTGTTGAGCTTCTCACCAAGCTCGCAAGCGCCAAGTTCGATGAATCACTCGAAGTCCACCTTCGCCTTGGTATCGACCCAAAGAAGGGTGACCAGCTCGTTCGTGGTACAGTAACCTTGCCACACGGTACTGGTAAGACCGTTCGCGTTGCAGTCTTTGCATCTGAGTCGCTCCAGGCTGTTGCCAAGGAAGCTGGTGCAGACCTCGTTGGTGGCGAAGATCTCATTGCTGACATCAAGAAGTCTGAGAAGACTGACTTCGATGTTGCAGTAGCAACGCCAGACATGATGCCGAAAATGGGACCGATCGCAAAGATCCTCGGAACCCGCGGTCTCATGCCTAACCCAAAGAACGACACGGTGACGAACGATGTGAAGCGCATCATCACCGAACTCAAGAAGGGTAAGGTCACATTCAAGAATGACGACACTGCCAACTTGCACCTTGCTGTAGGTAAGGTATCATTTGGTAAGGACAAGCTCGCAGAGAACGTGATCGCACTTCTCGACGCTGTGCAGAAGATCAAGCCTCGCACTGCGAAGGGTACCTACATGAAGACCATCGCCCTCACCACCACGATGGGCCCAAGCATCCGCGTCTCCGCGACCCTTTAATACTCAATCCACAATCGCTATGGCTGCAAAACCCTCATCGCAATCACCTCGAGACGATCAGGGACGAGCACCGCACACATCCGGCTCTCCTTTGGGAGGCTGGATGTTTGTTGTTACGGCTATCGTCGTGATCGCCGTAGTCTACTGGATGACACATAGAACGCAATCCAACGTCGAGCAGGAACAAGCACACCTCACGCAGACCAACCAATACTTGCAGAACAAAGTCACGCAACTCGAGAACGACATTACCAACCTCAAAGGAACCTCCCAGCAACAGGGAGAGAAAATCAATGCGATTCCTGAGGCGATTTATCGCGTGGAATCATTTGGAGCTAGTGACTTGCGCATTTCGCGCACCGCAATCTCCGAAGGAAAAGAAGAAATTCTCGTGGCAAGCGTGAAAACTGCCGCAGGATTCACTGGTGCACGCGATGGCGTGGAATTGTTCGTTGCACTTCCGAAGGACAACACTATTGTGATCCGACGATTGCGCACAGGCCCTGGCGCTGACGAAGCACTCCATTTCGATTACTGGAAGCTCAACACCGAAACATTGAAGTTCAGTGAATACACCGAGATCAACGCATACGACAAGGACCATCTCAATGTCGAGGTACTCCCCTCACCGAGCAAACGCGTGATCGCGTTTGTGCATATGGATGAAGAACGCGACGGTTCTGGATCTTCGCGACACATCGGCGTACTTGATGTTGTGACTGGCGCATTCAATCCCGCTGCAATTACGATTGACGAGGGCCAGACATTCAACGCGCTCTACAGCTACCCTGGCACACAATTCACAATCGAGTGGAAATCCGAGGATACTATTGCATTCTCCACGTACGATCAGACAAAAGCTGACCCCAAGACACGCGCACAAAAGGCGCTCATCAAGAGCACACAAGTGACCTTGAAATAGCTCGTACTCGTTGACACAACACTCTTGTTGTGGTACATCTAGGCCCGAGACACGAGTCTCCATCTGACAAAGGAGAAGCGAATGAAGACAAGTATCCTGCCAACAGGTGCCATGAAGAATGGCTTCCAAGTCTTCACCATCCTAGCCCGCGGCAAGGTCATCTACCAAGGAACAGAGTTCGAGAGAGCGTACGTTGAAATTCTCGAATACCAACGAGATCGCCGACCGCCACCAGCTGTGACGTCTGATCTCCTGCGACAGCTGGAAGTCCTTCGTCCGACTATGGACCAGACGTGTCTGTGGCAGGCAAGCGTGGCACCGGCCAGCAGTACCAAACTACGCACAATCAAACTCAAATCGCGCAGAAGTCCGCAAAATCCACCCATGGGATTTCTGACGCGCCTCAGCTGCAAGCACTTGCTCCAGGTCTACTGCACGAGAGGGCACCTGCACCCGGACTACAGTTACAGGCACATCATGGAGGCACTCGACACCTCGGAGCTTCCCGAGCACTTGTACGATGTCCGGATCAAACGGATCGATGGTGTGCAACACTACGCTCTCCTGGACATCAACGGCGACGAACAGCCCGTGGCAATATTCGGTACCTACGAAGCAGCAGAGGCGGTGCTCCTCTCGGCTGATAAATTCCGCCACCGCGGGCTCCACATCACCTACTATTTCGAAGACGCACCCATTCTCCACAAGAAGCTGAAACGATTTCGAGACTGACACCCGCGCAACGCATCTCAGACACCCGCCGCTTTGGTCCAACACCAACGCGGCGGTTCTGTTTTCGACACCTGAGCCCCCCATGTTGACATTTTTCTCTCCTACTTGTACCATCTATGCCTTGGCACTCACGCCAAGCCGCAATCAAGTGAGGGTGCACAATGGCTACACCAATCCGCCTCGTTCGGACCAAGAAGACTGCGCCCGACGGTTCGCAATTCTACGCGATCCGCTACGGCAACCGCTTCAGCCGAGTCTGGCTGGACTCATGCTGGGCCGAGACGCTCCTGTGTGGCCTGAACGGACTTTGCGAATGTGCCGAGGATGAGGGAGAAAAGGAGTTCCACCTCTCCGGCCCCCCTACTGAGGCGCAGTACCATGAGGTACGCGATGCGATCCACAGTGCGGATTTGCATCACGAACCGATCTACTCCAGCACGTTCGTTCCTGCAAGTGGCAAGACGCCAGCGCACCTTGTGTTCACGTGTCTGGATGAAGACGTGCACTGGGACCTCAAGCTCGTGGCCACACAACCACTTGCGAACAAGTCCCACGTCAGTCCGCACGATTACATCAAGACACTAGGCGACTTCAAACCCTGCCCAATCGTCAAAGAGATCCGCTCCGCGCTCAGCGGCAAGAAACTAGTGGAATCGCTCGTCAAAGATCAAAAGATCCACCCGCTCTTGAGTGCACCACTACTCAGAGCGGCGATAGACGACGCGAACCTCCCTCAGTCTGTCGCTGACTTCCGACTGGATATCAATGATGGAACGCTACGCGGGACGTTCTACGACGACAATGGGGATCCGTTGCTGCGCCACCATCCTCGGTCAAAGGTCATGGCGCTGCTGATGCTGACGGACAAGTCCAACCCGTTCTTCATCGGTGACCAGTTCGACCCCACCACGATGGAAGCGATCGATACCAAAATTCGCGACTCTGCCTTGCCCCGAAATATCCACACACTGGATAGCCTCGCCGCAAGGGAGACAATCCAAACCCAACAGCGCATACGCAGGCTGCTTGCATCACTGGCACGTGAGCTGAGCGGACAGGACAACAAGTAGTCACCCAACCGCAGCTCAGCTACCCAACAGAACCCCTTTCGTAACCGCGATTGGGGTTCGTTCTTTTTGCGTTATTTTGGGCCTTGCATTTTTCTAGACCCTCTGGTAGCATACAGGCGTTATCTGCGGTAGTAGTTCAGTTGGTAGAACGTTTCCTTGCCAAGGAAAAGGTCGCCGGTTCGAATCCGGTCTACCGCTCAGCAGAAGAAAATCGCCTCCCATTTTGGGTGGCGATTTTCGTTGTGGACGAGTATACTGAGACAAACAACCACTATGCCTACCCGATCTCCACTCATTCCACTCGTTGTACTATTCATCCTGCTTTGCGTGACAATTGGTATCGGGAGTTACGTATTGGTCGATCAACACCGCACACTCAACACCGTCAACCAACAACTCAAGACCATGAGTTCCACGGACAACTCAATACTCTCAGTACTCCAACTCCTTGGACCAGTTGTAGAAAAGGAGATGCAACTACAACGCGACAACGCAGCCTGGGAAGCAGCACAATATGATGCAGAGGGTGTAACCGTTGTACCACAACCCAATGGCGACGCAGTGATCACATCTTCCGAGCATCACTTCACGGTCCGTGTTCCTGCTGCATGGATTGCCACTTCCACGTCAGAAAGAACTGCTCCTCCCATTCAGGTCGGTACAGGTTTGCATCAAGTAATGGGCCTCAGCGATTTCACCACCCTTCGAGGCAAAACCATCAGCACCGGCAATTTCCCTGTCGTCGTAAGTGAACTGACAAATACCGCGAAGCTCAAAGACACGCAAGGGAGAACGTTCAACACTATCTACGCAGACTTCAACACAACACTACTCCAACCTCGCTACGAAGTGATGTTGGGTGGGATGTTCACCCCTTGTGGGCGTGTAGCGATTGCGTCACCCTATCGCGTGGAAGCCTTCGAGTGCGGTGGTGACGGCGGCAGCGCATTTGTGGCACAGGTATGGGCACCATCTGGCAAACGTTGGCTCATCACCTTCTGGCCAATGCACTTCGTTGGTGAAAAGGAAGTGGAAACCTTCGCGAGCTCACTGCGAGAGGCCAAGTAACTATGTTTTTCCGGACGCTGCGCACTACGATTATTTTTGCACTTATCCTCGGCGGCCTCGCCTGGATTGTGATTGCTAATCCCGTGCATGCACCCGAAGGACTACAACCTAGCAACACACATCTCCCCCCAAATCCAACAACAGCGTCAGGACTCGTTATCACGTTCGTACCCGAAGGAACACGTGCACGACTGCGCACCAGCAGCGAAGCAAAATTTCTCTCCCAATGGGCAGCAGACTGCACGCAGTGCATGGTCATTAATGGGGCGTACTTCGATGAGAACAACACGCCGACTGGCTACTTCTCGGCTGGTGGAACCCGGGACGGCGCAAGTACATACGATCTCAATCGCAGCGGACTCGTGAGCATCGACAGCCGTGGACAGGTGCAGATCGAGAATCTCACTGGCTCGACACTCGGCAGCCTCATCGCCACAAAGGACGGATTACAGAGCTACCCAATCCTCGTGCATAATTTCGAGCCTGCTGTGAAAGAAGACAGCGGCAAACGCGCCCGCCGCACAGCACTCGCACTCACACGTGACAACAAACTCGCAATCATCAATTACTTCGGCCAAATCACGCTCTACCAATTTGCGCGTGAAATCGCGAGCGCACTCGAAGGCAACCAACAAGTGAAGATCGCAATCAACCTCGACGGTGGCCCATCGACAGGGCTTGTTATCCGCGACATGGCATTCCCCGATGGCAAGAAAACACTCACCTACGACTCGATCACGCCCGTACCCAATATAATTGAGTTTAGCAGCGCTCGTTGACAGTGTTACATCGAGAGTTATAGAGTGGCTCTGCTCCAACGCGAACGCCGCCACCCAGGAACTGGATTGGCGGCGTTGCTCATTATACGATTGTTGCGGGGGGCGGACTTGAACCGCCAACCTCCAGGTTATGGGCCTGGCGAGCTGCCAATTGCTCTACCCCGCGATTCTTTGGATTTCTCAAGCAGGGCTAGTGTAGCGTAGAGAGCCGCAGATGTCAAACCATCTACGCTCCTACAACAGCGCCTTTGTGACCGCAACAATTGCAGCGGTCTCGGCCCGCAATACAGTTGGTGCTAGCAAAACTGGCGTCCAATTATGTGTGGCGAACGCTTCACGCTCCTGCGCCGACCACCCACCTTCTGGGCCGATGGCAACAACACACGAAGGAACCTCATGTAACACGGTGGCAGGTGTAGTTGCATCGAGCTCGCACCAGAATCCAGACTGTTCTGCAGCGGTGAGCTCATCAATCGTCATCGGTGGATCAATCACTGGCACGTACGCACGGCCACTCTGTTCTGCAGCCTCGCGCGCAATCGCTGCAAGCCGTTCCAAGTTCGCACCCAACTTGATCGTGCGATCCGTGCGCAATGGTGTAATGCGAGTGACCCCAATCTCCGTAGTCTTTTGTACAGTCCACTCGAATGTGTCGCGCTTCGTAATTGCCGCAGCAACTCGAATTTCGCGTGCTGGTGCTGGCTCGCGTGTCGACGTAACGACGGTGCACACGATTTGTGTTCGCTCAATGGCTGCGATCGTGCACACTGCACGCAATCCCACGCCATCGCCCAGGACAATTTCATCCCCCACCCCAAGGCGCAATACTGATGTAATTTGCTTACAAACCGCCTTATCTTGCAACAAAATACTGCCCTGATGAGGCTCAATGTTGGTAATGAAATAGTGTTGGCGCATAGGGGTGTGATTCGATAGACAACAGCGTACCGAACTTGACAGAATTCTGCAATTATGATCAACTAAAAATAGTAATTTCAATACTATGTGTGTTCACACCTACACAATCCAGCACAAGGATACGCCACAGTTTGTTGGCTATGTTCTTGCTGCGTCACGCGGATTCCGCGTTGGCCTGGATGGTGTTCGTGAAATGACTGCATAATCGCATTTTCATTATTTCTCACGAAGAACGTCTCGGCCAGGTACCGAGGCGTTTTCGTTTGTACGTCTTGGTACCAGGATTCCACCACACCAACCGCCATGGAGGCGCTGCGTGATTCATTCCACCATCAGACTCTTCCTGTTCCTCACGTTCCTCTCACAACTGGGCATCGGGATGATCGTCGCGGTGTACGTCCCATTCCTCGTACGCAATGGACTCACCATCTTCGAGATGAATCTGGTCAACAGTGTGTACTTCATGACGCAGTTGGTCTGCGAAGTCCCAACAGGAGTAATCGCAGACAAGATCGGTCGCAAGTTCTCCTACGTGCTCGCATGCCTCCTCAAGGGCATCGGCATCGGACTCTACGGAGTCTCTTCGACAATTCCCATGTTCATGCTCAGCGAAGCAGTAGATGCAGTCGGTGCAACCTGTGTCTCAGGTGCATACGAGGCCTGGATCACAGACCAACTTCGTGCACTGGGATACAAAGGGAACATGCGCACGATCTTCGCTCGTGAAGAGTTCGTTACACGTGTCGCACAGTGCATTGGCGCGCCGCTGGGCGTCTACATCATGCTCTACGACATGCGTCTTCCGTGGATTGTGAGCGGCGGACTTCTCCTGTGCACTGGACTCGTCGCAGCAGTGTTGATGCGAGAAGATCGGGCGTATGCGCAAGAACCGCAGCGCGTTGTGAACGACGACGCAACACCAATCCCCGACTTCCCCACGTCGATGATCGGCGCAGTACTCTGGTGCCTGCGTCACCCACCTCTGCGCTACGTCATCATCGTGAGCACTGTGATGTACTTCAGCTTCACTGCACCCAACATGCAGTGGCTGATACTGTGCACTCGAGCACTCGGTACCGATGCGTGGAGTGGTTGGATCGTTACTGGCATCCACATCTCCATCATTATCGGGCTCACACTCATGCGCCGTCTCGTACAACACACCGGGGACGAGGAGAGAGCACTACGAGTCCTCTTCGCATTCGCAGGTCTAGGCATTGTACTCACGCCACTCATGCCCAACATGCTTACGATGTTCATAGTATTCTTCGCCCATGAGGTCTTCCGTGGAGGGATCGATCCAGTGAGACGCAGCTACTGCAATCACCACTTCCCTTCACGGTATCGGGCAACGCTCGGATCAGTGCTGTCGCTCACGCACCACGTGGGTGGCGGCATCGGACTCCTCGTGTTCGGAGCCATTGGCATGTGGTCCATTCCTGTCGCGTGGATTATTGCAGGTGGACTGCTCATCTTCGCAGCACTGCGCACTCGCACAACACAGACGTAACAACAGAACCCCGACCGCTTCACGCGTGTCGGGGTTCTTCTTTGCTTGCCTTATGAGATGATTCCTTTTTCCGTACTATCTACCAATACCAAGGACTCCGATCTTGAGCGAGGCGAGTCTTCCTTCAGGACCCTTGTCTCCCCCATGTTGCGCTTGGAAGAACGCTGTACCATCGCGTCCGCACACTTGCGAAATTGCCTCGACGCCGCCTGGATGCTTGCTCACAAATGGCGTAACGTTGTACACCACACCATTCATCGTCGTCCAGCAATCGTTTGCCGTTGCGTGAGCACTCACTTGCGCGAGTGTATACGTTGCGACCGTTGGTGTTACTGGCTTCTCAGGTGCAGTGACTACAGGTGAAGACGTTGCAACACTTGGAGCGGTCGTCGTGGCAGTTACTACTGGTTGTTCTGGTGTTGTTGTGGCAACAGGTTGCTCAACAGGCAGTTGTGTCTCCTCAATGAGGAGATCACTGTTGTCTGGTTGCTGAACCACCACTGGATCATCAGACCCACCACTCACCAACACAGCCACAATGATTACGAGTGCCCCGAGGACACCTACTGCGATCCACGATTTTTGCTCCATAGTATACGTTGCTTATGAAATACGTCTCTTAGAAATGAAGTCCGCCGAACTCACCACGCAATCCCCCTTTGCGACCTTCGTCTCCCTTATGCATCTTCTTTGCCTTTTTGTCTTTTTGTCCGGCAAAATTCTGATCCATCTTCGTCCACTGTGCTTCTACGACTTTGAGACGTGCATCTGCTTGCGCCTGGGTAATAATACCCTTGCTCACTAATGTCTGCAATTGTGTCTTGACCTGCGCACGATGTTGCTCGAGTGCGCGAGTACGGAGCTGCTCCGCTGTTACGCCCTTTTCCTTTGCGAGCTGCTGCATGGTTTTGCCCTCAGCCCACGCAGCCTTCACATCAGCAACGCTAATGCCAAGCATCTTCGCTGCAGACTCGAACCGCGCAGAGAAATCAGCTGCGGCCTGATCTGGATTTTGTGCCCACACCATCGCATGCGATCCGCCGCCCAATCCGTGCGTCATCGCTGATGCGCTTCCCGATGCAAGCAAACTCAATCCAAGCACTGCAGGAAGTGCAGCGTACACTATCGTCTTATACTTCATAGAAATATGAACTGTGTTAAGAGTTACCTGTACTCTGGCCAGAGTCTCTATCTCCTACTACAGTCACATTTCCAACAATATTTCATTACTCTTTTTCGGCCAATTTTTGCAGCTGTACCGTGATAACGACAATCGTGCATGTAAGTACAATTGCGTATACAAATTTTGCAACCAGCGATCCACCATTCTCTGTCGGCCACATCCACTGAATCAGTGTTTGGATCGCGTCGTTCCATGCAAGACCAGCAACGAGACTCAGTGCTGCAGTCATGAATGCAATGGTCTGTCTTTGCACAGCCGCGCGCAGTTGCGATTTTGTTTTGTGTTCTTCCATACTCAGACGACAACATGAATTACGTATCGACCGTACCACCTCGCATACCCCGAATGCAAGATCAGCGTATGCTATACTGAGTACATTCTCATTGATCTATGCCTCCACGCCTACGCAAAAATGATAACGCCCGCATCGAACAGTACCAGCAAAAGGTAAAACGGTTCGAGCGACGACATCACGTCTTTGCCGCGCTCCTTATCGGCAGCGCGATCGTACTTTTTTGGCGCGGCGTGTGGAACCTCGCTGATATTTATCTCTTCCCCAATCAGGACGTTGCCAGCGCTGTAGTTTGTATTGTCGTTGGATTCATCATCCTCTACCTACGCGACTTCGATCTCAAGGAATTCCTCAAATAAAAAAGCACCCGCGCTCAACCGTGACGGTGAGGCGGGTACTCGCATGTTCGCGGACGTGATGCAGATCTACTACGGTATCTGCACAACGAAAACCATTCGATCGACCGCAAACCGCGTCTGGAACAGCGGTCGTTGCGGCAAATCTCCAGGAGCAAAAAGTGCAAACGGGCGCACAACAAGTCCTGCTGCACAATAGAAGATCCCAACGCCTTGCCACAGACGCGATCCAGCAATAGCAGGTCGTGGGCCAATGCATACCACAGTTCGCCTCGCGCTCGTCCAGGGCACGAGGCTCGCACTGCGTAGACGCAGAGAGGGATTCTCGACCGCAGCGAATCCCAACTCATCAAAACACGCGAACACCTCATCAACATTGATGAATCGCAGTCTGTTGCTCTCGTGTTTGTAGTCAACGATCGCAATTTGCTGCTGACCTTTCTCGATCACATGCACATGCGCGCCAGGAACCATGGATCACCTCCCTTGAACATTGACCGCATTGAGCCTAGCAAGCTACTTTTGCTCCGTCAACCATCGCTCGGCATCAGCAAATGTTGTATAAAAATGTGCTGCAAATCCAAACTGCTGCGCGCAATCAATATTTGCCTGCAGGTCATCGAAAAGCACCACCTCATCTTTTGCAATTCCCGCTGCAGCAAGTGATGTGAGCACAGCTTCGAAATACCGCGGATCATGCTTCTTCACGCCAATTTCGCTCGACGAAAACACGCCATCCATGAGCGAGCCCAACCCAACCACATCACGCAAATACTGCGTACGATATTTCTCGTTGTTCGTCGCGAGATAACAGCGGATTCCTTGCACGCGCAACGTCTGAATCCACGCGATCAACTCAGTGTCTACGACGCTTTCCGCACGAAACCAATATTCCAAAAGTTCATCGACACTTCCCTTCCACTCCCACGTCGACACATACGGCGCAATAATTTCCTTCAGGTCCTGCTTTCCAACCAGACACTGCGCAAACTCTGCTGTGCGAAAAAAGGGATCCAGTGTCTCCGTTGGTACGCCGTAATCGCGAGTATACTGTAGACTAAATCGTTCGCCCCGAATCACCACGCCATCAGCATCAAAGAGGATTGCTTTGCATTTCATACTATTCCAATACCTTCGTGAGATCTCCGTACACGACCGTTGGGTTCGTAGCGATGATTTCGGTTTTGTAGTACGGCATCTCTGGAATCTGGTTGAACAAGTAGATCGGTTTGCGCAAAATGTACGCAAACCCCATTTCCAGAAACACATTGCCACCGATGTAGCCAGCAATGCCGTGCTTCTCATAGTTGAGCACGAGCACACGATCAGACTTTTCGATCACGCTCCAATGCTCACGCATCGCATCATTATTATATTTGTGTTCGAGTTTGAGTACTTCCTTCTCCTCGTCCGTGAGACCGACGTACTGTGTAGAATACGTAGAAGGAAACGCCTCATGGCCCTGGCTTGCGAACCAATCCGCAACTTCAAGCGCTTTCTCCGCGTACTGCATGCTATGACAGATGGCTATTTTCATATATCCATACGCTACTATACCCACCTGACAAAAACAACAACCGGTGCGACACTACATGCGTCGTTCACCGGTTGTATTTTCACTTGTTCTCCAGCACCTTCCTCGCTTGCCATTCTTCTACGATGAGGACCGTGAGCGCAGTCCAGGCCCAAACCATGAGCAACAGGAAGCACATCGCCAGGCCGAACGCCTTGTATTCCAGAAAAGTAACACCGCCCGTTGCAAGCAGCGGTTGCGCTCCACAGAAGAAACCCTGCGTCGAGCGCGGCAATCCCGGTGGCAACTTGCGCACCCAGGTGAACCACACACCAAACGACGAGGTCCACAGTACTCCAAGAACGTACCACATCAGATTTCCTCCATAAGCGAACCCGCGTCGTGAGACTGCGGGTCCGGTTGCGAACGTTGGTTGGAGCAGCAGGTCATGCAGCCGCGAGCTGGATGTCCCACTCGCCGGTCTCGTCTACGATCCCACCGTTACGTGATACGAAGCTGAGGCCACCGGGACCTGCCCTGAACCCATGTCCCACGCCGGCAGCGAATCGTACGCAGTAGCCGGGCGACACTGCCTGTCCATCGTCGTTCTGATCAGTGGACAGCACGATCGCATCCCCACTCACGATGTACATGTCCGCATCGCACGCGTGCGTGTGAAGCGGGATGATCCCGTCGGGTACGACAGTGACGAGTACCTCCTGCGACTGTCCCAGCCGCAATGATTTGTTGTTCATTGCGCACACTGAGACTCCAGGCAGAGCCGGATGCTGATGAGACTGCAATCTCGAGATCATCTGTTCCTCCTGTCTGCCCTGTACTCGGCGTGAGCACACTCCTGCAGACACCTTTGGTATATCGTGCGGCTCTACTTTAGTCTATATTTTAGGCACTCTTTTATCTGTTTTCTTTACAAAACTCTTTATTTACTGTAAATTTCAAGTATTCTTTTTTGTCTAAATACTAGACACTTTTATGAAAATTCCTTCTGTACTTCTGCAAAGCCTTGGGCTTACTCCACTGCAAGCAGCCGTATACATCGCTGCACTCGAGCTCGGCCAATCCTCTATCCAAGACCTCTCACGCAAATCCGGCGTGAAGCGCACAAGTATCTACAACTTCATCACTGATCTGAAGACGCGAGGACTCATCACACAAACACGCAAGAAAAAACGACTCGTGTACAGCGCAGTCCACCCAGAGCAATTGCTCGAGATCGAAAAAACCCGTCTCACCGAACTCGAACGTCTGATGCCGGAGCTCACCGCGATCTACAACAAGTCCGAGTCAAAACCTCGCGTTACTTTCTATGAACGACTCGACGGCACCGAAGAAGTATACGCAGACATGCTTTCCGAGAAAAAACCGATCCTTGTCTACGAAGATCTAGAACACATGAAATCTGGCATGCGCCCTGGATTCTACAGCACGTGGCCAGGGGAACGCGCGCGACGAGGTATCCCACTCAAGTCTATCTCCCGTGATTCAGCAACGGCCCGCGAATTCACGAAGCACAACATCAAACTTCTACGCCAAACTAAATTCATGACTGCCCCTCCGCTCAAAACCGAGATCAACATCTACGGCGACAAGGTCGCGCTCATGAGTTTTCGCCAGGACGCGCCTTTTTGTGTGCTCATCGAAGATCGTGATATTGCACAGACCTTGCGCACGACATGGGAACAGCTATGGGAGCGTCTCGGACCAGTTGTTGGCTAAGACATGAGTCTTCGGGGTACGATATCTCTCTATGGTGCCCCAGCTCCCCACCCTCAACTACACCCTCTGCTTCTGCCTGCACCGTGGCGATATTCTATTGCTCCTGCGAGCAAAAGAACCGAACCTCAACCACTGGAACGGCGTAGGCGGCAAAATTGAACCCGGTGAATCGCCGGCACAGTGCGCCACACGAGAAACCTGCGAAGAAACAGGCTTCGACCCCGCAGCCGCACAGCGCCGAGAGTTGGGCGTTGTGACCTGGCACCCCGCGGGCGCTGCACCAGAAGGCGGCATGCATGTCTTCCAATTCGCTTTTCCCGATAGTTGGCAGCGACCATTCGACTCGCTCGATATGCGCGAAGGCAAACTTCAATGGCACCCACTTGCGTTTGCTATGGACTACAACAATCGAGCGATCGTAGAAAACATCCCGTACTTTTTCACTGCGATGCACAACGCTCCCGAACTGTTGTGGTACGACTTCGGATTTGATGCGCAGCATCGCATTGCAGAATATAGAGTAACGTCTGCTCCTCGTGCTATACTAAACACATAATTTTTCCTATGCACATACCATCTACGTCGATGATAGTGGTCGGTTCACTCACGGTTACGCTCATGGCCACCTCAATGGTCGCCATTGCTGCACCTGCTCCAGTCCTCAATCCTGTTCGCCCAGGCGAAGCACGCGTTCTAGACAAAGGACTCACCGTGAAGTCGTTCAAAGACGCTAACTACAAAGGCAAATTCCCCGCACCAGAAGGTGTGGTGCTCCAAGGCACATACGGCGCAGACAAATACAAAGAGCCAACAGGATCTGGTACGTACAAGTTCCGCGTCATGACTGATGCGAAGCTCCCATTGGCATGCCTGGACAACTCGCGCATCATCATTGGCAGCAAGGGCAAGACGTATGATCGTGGTTGGTTCACCGGATACGACATTGCGAAGTCCGATGCCGCGCAGATCATCCAAATCTACAACGACAAGCCACGCGGCGCTGGTGCAGGCAACAAATTCTTCGATGAAGGATTCCGCAAAGGATACGCGTTCAGCTTCAACGGCGGATTCGAGACTGCTGCACGCTACAACTGCCGCAAGCAGATGCAAGACGTCAAGCGTGTAGACGCAGACGGCTGGATCAAGTACGACAAAGGCAACGTAGCATTTCTCACCAAGCGCACACCGAGCATCGCATCCTTCGCACTCCCTGTGCTCCCCTATGCATCTCTTGACGAGCGCGCAAGTGGACTTCTCAAGATCCCTAACGCGTGGGTCGCAGGTCTGAGCAGCGTAACGCCAGAGTCTTCGATTGAAAAAGCAAATCCAAAGGCTGGTCGCGTCAACCTCTCACACATCGAAGCATTCGAAAGTGCTGACGCAGACGACCGGGCCATGACCACAACCCAGTTCGGCAACGACCTCTACGCAGGGATGAAGACACAATCCGAAGCAGCATTCGCAAAGTATCGCGATCGAATTTGCAACGTGAGCGAAGCCTCGATCGAGGACAAGACCTACGCTGGCCAGACCTACACCCTCGTGACATTCTACCGATCGTGCACAGGCAAAGCAGTGAAGGAAGCTGAGTGGAAGCTCCTCGCATTTGCACTCACCAAGTCTCCATCAACGGGCAATCTCGTAGGATTCTTCTTCTCCACTCCACATTCAATCAAGAAGGCAGGAGCAGACGAAGTTGATATGACGAAGTTCCCAAGCGTACCATTCATCGAACAGTTCCTCGGCAAAGTCGTGATCAAATAGTCGCGACTCGAGACCAAATGCAAACGACCTGCAGTGGATATACCCTGCAGGTCGTATTGTTTGCGACGCGCTTTCACACGCCCACAGTTGCAACTACTTGCAACTACTACACAACCCAGTGAGAACGAGATTGTGATCATTCACCGTGAACCCTTTCAACTTCGACACAGAGATTTTGCATTCTACGCAGCGTGCCTCACGGCAACTGGTGCACACGGCGTGGTGATGGTGATCTTCGTGGCCGTGCAACTCATAATATTGCTCACCTTCGAACACGATGCTCGGGTGAATCATATCCAGCTCCTTGAGCAGTTGGAGTGTGCGATACACGGATACCGTATCAATAGGCTTGAGCGCCTTTGCAATCTGCGCAGCAGCAAAAATCCCATCGAGATTCTCGATGTACTCAATGATCTCACGACGCGGACCGGTGAGCTTTGCGCCAGACTCTCGAACATGTTCTGCGATAGATGCCATATGGCGACAAGTATACCGCGTGACGAGACTCGCGTCCACGCGATATACTCATACTCTATGAACACATCCTCCCCGACCTGGAGCAATACCCGCGCAGCAGCACAGATCTCGATACAAATATTCAACGACTTCGCGGATCGTCATGAGATGGCAAATCAGCTCCTCGCTGACCACATTGGATTCAAATGCGCCTCGAGTGAGGAATTCACATCGATGCGTGCGCTGCTCGAAGACGCTTCTGTCTATACATACCAATCCATCATCTCGGCTCGACGCATCGCGATTTGCAGACTACGTGAACCATTCCCAACTGCATGTGGCCCCGTACACTTCGTCGAACTCTCTGATCAGAAGCCAGACCTCAGTCAAACAAGTGGATTCGATCACATCGAAGTCTATCCCGCAGACCACGACGTACAACGCGCAGTAACACTATTACAGTCACGAGGTGTCGAGATCGCGCAGTCGCACCGCCCACATCACAGCACATTCGACACGCGACTCTCACCCACGTTCACTCTGCGCATCGAGCATGAGCCACTCATAGTGAAGATCAAAGACACAGAAATGCACTAGTTCCATTGACATTTTTCGCCAATCTGCTACGCTCTGGACCACCACAGCCATTGGAGGCGTTCATGAGCAAGACAGTTCAACCCAACAAGCGTTCCTACGACGAGAAAGCCGAAGGCGCACTGCACACTGCGAGAATGTGCGTAAAACGCAAAAGAGACGAGGGCCACACTGATCCAACAACAGCACTCAAGAACTTTCTGTACTACGCATGGCGCGCAGGCAGAAGCATTGAGAGCTTTGGCACAACGGACGCAGAACTGCGCGAGATCGCACGCACCTACGAAGTGAACACTGGCGACCGCATCTTGCGACGGCTCAGTGGCAAGGGCAGCTACAGTCCGAGACAACGCCACAACCTGATCGAGGACGCGCGACGGATCTTCGCCAACGCCGGACTCTCCCAAGCAGAAATCGACCAGCGACTCCGACCGTACCCTCGATGACTGTTCGTACAACACCCTACTGAGGATTTCAGTAGGGTGTTCTCATTTTGTGACGCCGCACGTTGCTACCGCTTCTTGTAACTCACTGGCGTTGCAACATCCCACACAATCTCGAAGAGTGCACGAAGAATATTTGCTAGCACACTACTTTCGATAATAGCAGTCATGCGATTGGGGCGCTGTGGCAGCGCAATCACGACATTATTGTCATAGACCGTCAGCTCGCCACCAAATTGCATGAGCCCCTTCGCCTGATCCTTCGTCACCCATCGATACACGGTATACGGAGACGGACGATACGTACGAATCCACTCACGTCCCTGCGGCGTGTCGAGCAGGAGGATTCGCTCTTTAATTTTTAGTTTGTTGCGATTGCGGTTGTACGAGCGCGCCCAATCCCACAACTCTGGATCTTGCCAGCACTCCACATCAGTCACAGAAATAATCTCGCCCGTGGCCTGCAATGATTCCTCGTACAGCCGCGTAACACCCTGCACACCTTCCTGATACCGAATCACTGGCTTTTCATTGTCCTTGTATAGCGCGACAAGATCTGGAAGTAATTGCTCCGCGCTCGCCACATTTCGCTCCCACTGATTTTTCTTGTTCTTCACGTACTGCAAGAAGCTGCGCGGATGTTCTGCTGTGTACTTGCGCTTCATTTCTGAACCACTAGTTCGTGTCACCAACCCCAGGAGCCCAAGACGTTCGAGAATAGAGTACCCAAGCGTGCGTGTGATCTGCGCCTTCTTTGTGATTTCAGTAACCGTAGCGGGCCCCAGTTCTAGGAGAGTGAGGTACACACATGCCTCGTTTTCTTCTAGGCCATAGGAGCGTAATGCAGTATGGAGCATAGAAATGCAGCATACTTCGTGGGACTTTTTTTGTCAAAATGGATTTACAATTTTCATTATTTTGTTATTTTTTTGCTAAACACTGAATAGAAAAGTTATATATTTTGTCCAGCTGCATTTTCAAAAATGACGTATTTACTATGCTGGATGCGGACATGCCACAACAAGGAGAAGTGCATGGGTAACTCGACATATAGCTCGATCATCGATCCCTCATTGTATTGCCGGATCATGGACGATCATTTCTGTCTCGCTGAGGCAGACGCGGCAGCGATCAGGTTCGTGGAATCATTTCGAGACAACCCGCACTGGAACGGGTACATCATGGAGGGAGGGTCTGGCCCCGGACGATTCACGAATAAGCTACACGAGGCGGTGTCTGATGTCACCGTCATCGCAGTAGATCATGATGTCATGTACCAGGGCTACGCGCGAAATCACTGCAAGCATCGCAATCGTGTGCAGTACATTTTCGGAGATTGCACCAAGCCGCAGAGCTGGCTCTCTGTTCCACTCATCGTGCTGCAAGGTGTCTTCCACCACTTCCCCACCCAGGACGGGACGCGGGCTCGCGCGCTCCAGACGTTCCGATCCTTCTTGCCATCCGGTGGTCGACTCATCGTCAGCGACGAGTTTCTGGCTCCGTACGAAGACGAAGAGCAACGAATGTGCAACGCGATCCAGTGGTACAGCCATGTCATCGCACTCGCACAACCCGCGCTTGCCGTTGAGGAGGCCAAGACACTTCTCGACGATCTTCCGAAGCTCGCAGGACCCAAAACGCGTCACCAGATCAACCTGATCATCCAAACATCGGTCACCATCAAGGAACTGGTGACCGATGGTCAACTCCTGGCGGCGCGTGACGCTTCCCTCCAACTCTATTCCGCGCTACTGCGCATGCGCCCCGCGCGCGCACCGCTTGATTGGACCATGTCACTCTCTCGCGGCGACGAGAAGTGCGACGTACGGCGGTTCCTAGAACTCGCCACACCGTACTTCAAGGTCGTCTCCAGCGAGTCCTTCGGACCCATGGAAACCTGCGGCGGCTTCGTGGTCTTCGAGTTCGAAGCCATTTAGCCAAAAACAACTCCACCCTGCACGACGTGAACATTGTGCAGGGTGGACTATTTTTGTAGGAAGTAATGTATCGAGAAGACACTACACGGGTTCGAACTCCATGATCATCGGCAGATGATCAGACAATGGCAAATCTGGAACCTCGAATCTCGTCTCGCGTACACCACTGGTGACAAACGTATAATCTGCGAACTCCTGCCAACCCCACTTCCCAGAACCATACGTCGGATGGGCAATACGCATCTGCGTTCCGCGCGTCGTCGTAATTGCATATTCCTTCACAAGATCGCGATATCCTGCATCAACAAACATCTGCAACGACACCGTCCCAGGTAGCATATTGAAATCCCCCATCACAATCTTCTCCCCAGGTTGCGCCTGCATGAACGCCAATACACGACGCGATTGCTCCAACCGCTCTGGAGAATCCAACTTGTCATATGGCCCGCAGGTGCCATGGACATTTGCAATGGTGAGAAGCGTCCCGTTCACGTCGAACTGCACAGCAAACATATTACTTGGCACCGTCCCATAGTCCCCTGGAATGAACCCGTTACGCGTACCGCAAATCAGTTGCTCTTCGGTTTTTAGCACGGTACGTGTCTTGCGAACAAATGTCGCACTGCCAGCAGTAATCGGTTCGACAGTCGTCATTGTATGATCATAGTACTCTTGGACTGGAGCAAAATACGCATGGAAATCAGGCAGCGCTCCACACAACTCCTCGTATAGATTCGCGCGCGACCCACTGCTCACCACTGGCCCAATCGGCGAATCCAATACTTCCTGAAAGCAAAACACATCTGTCGTTGGTGCATGCTCCCGCACAAACGCCATCAACGCATCGAAGTAGCGACCACCCCAAATGTTGAACGAGATCATCTTCATACACCTTGCTGTTTCAAATTTTCTTTAAGTCGATCCACTCTACCAAACACCCTGCAACCGTCAACGCATCCATTGCGTGTACCACACCACCATTCGCTCACCCCAGAGAAGTGCAATACCACTTCCCACCGCCAAAAACGTTCCAAACGGCAGCGCGCTCGTGCGCTGATGTGTCCCGCGTAACAGGAGCGCGCCGCCTATGATCGCACCTACTACATACGCAACGTATGTTGCGATGACCGCCGGCCACAACCCAAGCATGGCTCCCATGAGAGCACCCATACGAATGTCGCCACCACCAATCCAACGTCCGTGAGATACCAAGAACTGTATGAAAAAAAATCCACCAACAACACTCGCCCCAGCGACCATAGACCACAGCTGCACATGTCCGCCCACCAGATTCCACACGACCACAACAGCAATCGAAGGCAACGTGATCGCGTCCGGCAGAATCCCGTGGCGCAGATCCCACACAAAGAGCACCGCAAGTACTAGCACAAAAAAACTGATTCGAAATATTTCTTCCATACTCCAAGTATAGTCTCAAGAAAGCCGTCAAGCACGCTCCTGGCTCCCCCACGCGTGCTCAAACAACGCGCGTTGCATCTCCGCAATTGTCGCGCTCTCGATCACTACGACCACATAGTCGCCTGTGAATGAAATGAGGCACACCTTGGACTTCCACACGTACATCATCCCATGGAATTCCGGTCGACTCGGCACAATGCGAACCTGACGCAACTGCTGCTGACCGAGACGTTTGCGCTCCTGGGCCTTTGCAGAGTTTGGCAAGATCACACGAACAGGAATCTTCCGACGAACACGTTCTTCCACGAAATTCTCAAACTTCTCAACTTCGCGAAAAATATCATCAGCAGCGCCAAACGACAGCAGCTCACTCGCCTCCTCAAGAATTTCCTCGAGTACCGTCGCAATTCCTGCTTTCCCTTCATACATGCGTACGCCTGGACGCTTGCGCGAGCGACTATGCATGGCTTCGAGTTCTGGCAATGATTCCTTGAGCAACGACACCCGTTGCTCCATGCGCGCAAGCACGCGACGCGGCTCCTCGGCACTGAAGTATCGTGCCTTCTTTTTCAAAAACGTGGTCACCATTCCCTTTGCACGCAGCGTTTCTAGTACTTCATACGCGGTTGACCGAGCCACCGCTGCCTTCTCTGCGATGCGCTGCACCGAAGCGGAACCGAGCTCTAACGCCGCCTTGTAGAGCGCCGTTTCCTTGGTGTTGAGACCACAGGTTCTAAGTACTTCTTCAAGATTTGCCATATTTTGTCGGTAAAAGCGACAACGTTTTTATATCATTTTTGTCAATAAATGTAAAGTATTTTAGATTTTCCGTCGGAAAGCCTGTCATTTATTCGCAGACCAGCTATAGTCACCGCACCTTACAAGGGCCAGACAGAGAAGTTCTGCCTGTGACACTGGTGAAAATGGAGTCGAATCATGTATGACAAACGACCAGGCTCGCTCCTCTACAACGCATTCGCAGACGAATACAGAATACTAACAGGTGGAGGCACGGACGGGTTCAACGCGCTCTGCAGGCTAGCGCGCACTGAAACGAGACCCAAGAGCCAGCCCATCGCCATGCTCATCGATCCCTGTGCACCAATCCAGCTTGCCTGGCTGTTCGTGGGCATCGATCTGGACTGGTTCAGTGCGATGAATGTGCCCATCACGGCTTCGTTCCAATATCTCGGATCACCACCTGGCTCTACCCAGGCCACACTGATCATTCTTCCGGGACAAGAGCTGCCCCAGGCAGGACAAGCTCGTGAGATTCACCTTCCGAAGTGGGAATCATCTTACAGTCTGCAGCGCCTGTTAGACCCAACGGAGAGTGTCGGACTCCTCCATGGCCTCGTCCCACTGACAGGTCCGGACACATCGATGAACCGCGACGCGTTCCCCAGATGCGCGCAAATTGCCGCATCGATCGTACAGACAATCCTCCAGTCCGGGGCGGCTGAAGGATGCATGAGCATCGCACAACGACAAATCCTCACCACCGTGCATCGGTGGTGTCGCGAGAACCTTTGGGAATGCCCGACTCTGGAAGAACTGAGGGAAGCGAAGCCCCTGCTCCCAGCGTAGGACAACCCCCCAACCAAAAAAGAAACGATCCGCCCTGAACACGCACGTGTTGGGGCGGATTCTTTTACCGCACGCGCCCAATGACAAATCCATCCCACCCTTTCTCGCCCACCGTCTGAAGCGCCGTCATATCCACGCGCAATTCAGTTGCAACATGCGCAAAGAATCGCTGCATACCGCGCACATGCTTGTCCTCGGTTGCACCATTGAGCACTTCGCCATCGCGCACCACATTGTCCACCACAATAACCGTTCCCGGTCGAGAGAGTTGTATTGCCCACTGGAAATAATCAAACGTATGTTGCTTGTCCGCGTCAACAAAAATGAAATCGAACTTCGCACCAGCCTCTGCAACCAGCTGCGGCATTGTGTCCATCGCCGAGCCGACACGAATTTCCACGCGATCGCCCAACCCCACTGCGTCGAGATTCGCACGCGCAATTGCAGCGCGCGCAGGATCAATCTCGAGTGTAATAAGCTGTCCATCATCTGGAAGTGCAGATGCAAACCACGCTGTGCTATACCCGCCGAGTGTCCCGACTTCGAGAACACGCCGTGCTCCACTGATCTGCGCGAGCATGCGCAAAAATTTGCCTTGTGTTGGGGTCACACTGAAGGGAGGCAAGCCGGCAGACTCGCATGCAGCAGCAACCTGTGCAGGAATAAGGTCGCTAGCTAGCAATTGTTGTTCGAAAAAGTGATCGACTGCTGCGTAGTTCATATATCAGATCTATTTTGTCTTTGTAGCCTTCGCACCAAAAACCATTTTTCCCAGCAACACCACACCAACCACAGCACGCGCCGAGTACTGAGCACACAGTGCGAGCACTGGGAGCGTAATGATCACGTGAAACAGCGCTGGAGCAACAATATTGACAACATCCTGTTCAGTTTTACGGTTCTGGTAAATGCGCGCAATGTGTGTGAGACACAACAACAATGTACTCACCGCAATAGCACGTGCATGTACCTGCACAAACGGCGCAAGCACATCCCACCACATTCCCCATCCGAGCGCCGGCGCATTCTCAACACCCAACGGCTGCGCACTCACGCTGTCGAGGCTCACCATGAAGAATCCGAATTGAAGAAAGAGTACAACTCCGTAGAAGAGCACGAACCCAACAGCCGCACGCCACCGCGTGCGCAACTGCGCAACGGTCACTAGGCCCAAGACCACAGCTTCGAAGAAGTACACTGCCAAAATAATAAAGACATCCCACCCAAAGAACCAGACCCCAACAAGCGGAATCGCATTGCCAATCACTGCTGCTACCGCGCGGACCATAGCCTATTGATCAATGTTGTCATATGTACACCAGCGTACCATTCTTCACCCCCTGTGCCCACTCAAAACAAAACAACCTCCTTGGTAGGAGGTTGTCTCAGGTGCAAGCGATTACGCTGCTGCCTCTTCTTCCTCGGCTGGAGCTTCTTCCTCCACACCTTCTTCAGCTGGCATTTCTGCTGGAGCTTCTGTCGTCTCAACTTCTTCTACTTCTGGTTCCATATATTTGGATTATGAATACATTTGTAGTATGCACGGTATAGGATGATCGAGCAAGGGGCGGATCCTATTTTGCAGTTTCAATTCTTGATCGTGTTGCACTGTCCTTGACATTTCCTTATTTTTGTGCTATATTACTACGTTTTCTAGTATTGGCCCATTTGCCATGGTGGCGTATGGGTTAAGAAAGAAATGCAGCTCGAGAGAGGCACACATGTCGCACATCAACTGGCCAACACTCTTCGCGCACGATGACGAGACACTGCGCAACGCGATTCTCGCGTCCATGAGCATCGAGGCGACGCGGGAGTGGTTCGCCACACAGTATCCGCACTTGTTCCTTCCAGATTCGGCGGACCGGGCACCCATACCGCTATCGTACCTGCTGCAACGCTTCGAGGCATATCGCAAGAAGGACGAGACGATGCGGCGCCGCAATCCCAAGCGTGAGCTCGCGACCGGTCTCGCGTGCGCCTGGGCAGGCTTTCCTGAACTGGAGCCGCCGATCGCATCTAGATACGATGCACAACTGTCGGCCAGCCACAAGGAGCTGGACAACGCATCGATCAGACTCACGGGTGTGATACACCAATGGCCCATGATCCTCTCAGACAACGGGAAGGAGTACGTGGTGGTACAACTGGACTTCGTGGGCTACGAACCGAAGCTCGGAACTCGTCTCACAGAGAATCGTCTTCTCGACCATCTCGACTTCCTCGAGCTCGTCGAGACCAAGTACATCGACTTCAACTCCTGACCAACCTCAACCCCGCGTTCACACGAGCGCGGGGTTGTTGTTTTTTACTGCGACCACATCACTTCTAAAAACCAAGACCGCGTGCCTATTCCACTCGCCTACTAATTCACAAAGGAGGGTCTTCTCTTTTTGAGTGAGCTCCCGATCTACATGCGCTCCAAGAAATCGTGAAGCACTTTTTCCGTTGACTCAACAAGCGCCTTTTTGATCACTTCCGGTGCAATACGATTCTGTAAAAAACCTGAGAGTTCCTCCGGGGTACCCATTTGCGTTTCCTTCAAAGCAGCTTGGTCCTCTGCACTCAGTTGTGACATCAGGGTAGTCATCATGCGCATTGCAACCGCTGCGTCGATCTTCTGCAGCACAGTTGACTTCTCCTCTTCCGACAAGCCAGCCATCGTAAAAAGCTCCTGCAATGACTCGACAACTCCGCCACCTTGGTTTGCCAAAGGTTGAGTCATATTTATTCATTTTCGTTAGAGGTTGGCTTCTTAAGCATGCCAAATTTTTCACGGAAGGATTCAAGTCGCAATCCCATATACCCACTAGCGCCCATTGCAAGTATAGCCGACCCCCCGATGGCCTTTGTAAACCCGACCGCGCTAGCGGTCATACCTGGATTTACAACGCCAGTTTTTTCGAGAAGAAACAGAGCACTTGTGGTAGCCAAGGCGCCCAGAACCATCACACCATTTGTTTTCATTACGTTGGTCCACCCCTTCGACCAAGATGCTAACCGTTGTTCTTCTGCCTCATACACACCTTCTGCAGCTTGCAACACCCGGCTATGAAATTGCTCCCGCGTTTCTTCTGGTGTTTGCACGAGCTCAGGGTTGTTTCCTCGTCGTTCTGGATTGTTCATATGCAAAAAGCATACACCACTTCTCACTCTCCCAACAAGAAATGCTTATCCACAAATTCCTTTTTGTTGTTGAAAAAAATGAGCTGCTCTACTGAATTCTACGCTTCGGGTGGAATGTAATTCCTCCGACAGTCAAAAAGAATTCTCCCTCGGAGACTTTCGCAGATCGATCGGCCGGCCGAATCAGCCGATAGGCGTGATGCGTTATCCGATCGATCGAGAACGAGACGCGATACCCCGGTGAGGGGGGTCGACGTTGTGCTCCGAGGGAGAATTCTTTTTGGCGGAGCGGGTAGCGGGAGTCGAACCCGCTTCATCAGTTTGGAAAACTGAGATAATAACCGTTATACGATACCCGCAAATGTAGCGTGCACTTTGTGCCGACACTGTACCCAATCTCATCGACTTCCGCAAGTACCTCTCCCATGCTAGGCTAGATACTCAGCAACTGCCACTGTACCTATGCCCGCACTTGACCTCAACCCACAATTCCAACGTGCGCTCGACCTCATGGAGAACACTGACCACCACCTCTTCATCACCGGTCGCGCCGGCACGGGCAAATCCACACTCCTCACCCATTTCCGAGAGCACACGAAGAAAAAAATCGCCGTACTCGCTCCAACCGGCGTCGCCGCACTCAATGTGCGTGGCCAAACCATCCACTCGTTCTTCCTCATTCCACCACACATCACACCACTCTCAGCAGGCAAAGAAAAACTTTCGCCCCGACTCAAACCTATTTGCAAAGCGTTAGAAACCATCATCATCGACGAAGTCTCCATGGTCCGCGCAGAGCTCCTCGATTGCATCGATGTGCTCCTGCGTCGATACCGTGGATCACAGGAACCATTCGGCGGAGTGCAAATGATTTTCATTGGCGATCTGTACCAACTCCCGCCCGTGGTCTCAAGTAATGAGGAAGCGCAGTCGTTCACCATGCTCTACCCCAGCCCATTCTTCTTCGACGCGCATGTGCTGGGCCGAACCACATTCGAACTTGTGCAACTCGAAAAAATCTATCGCCAACGAGACACAACATTCATCGACCTGCTCAATCGTGTACGCACCAACACAACAACTCCTGCGGATCTCGAGGAGCTCAACGCACGCTGGATCGAGGATCATGGTTCGCTCTCAGAACACGAAACAACCATTGTTCTCACCGCGACCAACGCAGCTGCAGACGCCATCAACACTGCACGTCTTGCCGAAATCGACGAAGACGAGCACACATTTGGCGCCGTCGTGCAGGGCAATTTCGACCAACGTGTATACCCAACCGCTGAATCACTCACGCTCAAGAAAGGCGCGCAAGTCATGATGCTCGTCAACGATCCTGCAGGCGGATACGTGAATGGATCACTTGGTATTATCAAGCAAATCGGCCGCGAGGACGAGGATGTACCCAGCATGATCACTGTCGAACTCACCAACGGCGAAGACGCGACGGTCGCCATGCACAATTGGGAAATTCATCGCTATTCATTCGACGCGAGTATCAGCGCACTCACGACAGAACCCGTCGGGTCGTTTCGCCAGTTCCCACTTCGTCTTGCGTGGGCTGTTACTATTCACAAGAGCCAAGGCAAGACATTTGATCGCGTTGTCATCGACTTGGGCCGTGGTGCATTTGCACATGGCCAAGTGTATGTTGCACTGTCACGCTGTACGAGTCTCGACGGCATCGCGCTCCTGCGCCCCATCCGCAACACTGACATCAAGATGGATGCGCGCGTCCACACATTTTTCGAGCGACTTACTTCGTCGGTTTCTTCTTGAGATAGAGCCGCGCACTCGGGCACAGATCGCGCACCGGACACTCCTCGCACTTCGGCCGCGGCGCGCGACAAACTGCTCGTCCGTGGAGAATCATGTACTCATTTACTTCCAGCCAGTTCTTCCTGGGAAAGAGCGCTTCGAGATCTGCAGCAATCGCAATCGGATTCTTACTTTTCGTGAGGCCCAAGCGCGCAGCAACTCGTGTCACATGCGTATCCACGGCAACACCTGTCTGCACTCCGAATTCTTTGGCCATGATGAGATTCGCAGATTTGTACGCCACGCCCGGCAAGAGAATCAGCTCTTCGACCGTCCGGGGCACTTCGCCACCAAATCGCTCTACAAGTACTCGTCCAATCCCTTGCAAATACCGCGACTTCGCGCGGAAGAACGTGATCGATCCGATCGCACGTTCGAGCTCAGCAACTGGCGCATTCGCGTAGTCTGCAGCGGTACGATACTTCTTGAAGAGTTCGCGCGTGACGAGATTCACGCGGACATCCGTGCACTGCGCAGACAGCATAGTAGCCACGACGAGCTCGAGCGGCGTGGACCACAAAACGAACGCATCAGGTACGCGAGCGCGTGCATAGACTTTCTTGAGTTTGCGCAATAGACTCTGTCCTCTCTGCTGCAATATTGACTTCATACAACTCTCACTCTACCAGAACACCTTGTATTGGGAAGACGCACTGTGAGACACTACCCCTATATTCACCACATCCTATGCCTCCACGCTCCCCAGAATTTGGCGGGTACCGGCCACCAGAGATCCTACCAAGCGTCGAAGCCCCACCTGACGTCTTCGCGCAATGGCAACGCAAAGCAACCGAACTCATGAATCCTGAGAAAAAGCACGCGCCCGAACAACTCGGACCTGATCGACCATTTCCACTCATCATCGACGGCAAAGAGGTGCCAGCCTTCGAACGTGCACAATTTGACGGGCAAAGTTTTGAGTTGCAAGTGTACATTCCAGAAATCGACACACCTATCGCGGAGGTGAGATATCGAGCAACGGGAACAGCGCTCGTCATGGGCAAGACATTCGTAACGGACGCATACCAAAAATTAGGCATCAACTCACGTCTCTTCCAAGACATGAGTAATCTCCACCCAGATTGCACATCTGTTGAAACAAAACTAGACGAAACAAATGGATTCACCTATCGCAATGCGGTACAAGACGGCATGGACCCAATCAGTGCAATACAACTGACTCCTGCAGCAAAGATCCGCGAGAAGGCCGGATGGGTATTTGACCCAAAGACGTCATCGCTTCCAGCTTGGGACGCAGAAAGACGACGTTGGCATGTGCCAGACAAGGAGCACAACGACACCACGGTCAGGTTGACCTACCACCGTGCAAAACCGTAGGATGCGAGGGAGGAGAGAACCTAACTACCGCACACCATGAAACCTATTATTGTTGATATCGAGACAATCGGCGCACCCTGGGACTCACTCGACGAGCCACAGCGCGAGTATCTGACCAAGAATGACGAGGACGACGAGGCTCGCGACAAAACTCGCGATTCGCTCGCGCTCTGGGCGCCAACCGCGCGCATCGTGACAATCGCAATGCTCAATCCACTGTCAGACAAAGGCAAGGTGTATTTCAGTGCAGGTGACAGTGTTATTGACTCATTCAACGAAGACAATGCTGAGTACGTCTGCGTAGACGAGAAGTCGATGCTCGAGAAATTCTGGGACGATGTGCAGCACTATGCGCCGGTAATCACATTCAACGGACGATGCTTCGACGGACCAATGCTCATGTTGCGCTCAGCAATGCTCGATGTACGCCCGAGTCTCAACCTCGTTCCCTATCGTTACGACTACAAGTCACACTGTGATTTGCTCGATCAACTCACCTTCTACGGTGCAACTCGCAAATTCAATCTCGATATGTATGCTCGTGCATTCGGCATCCGCAGTCCAAAGGAAGAAGGAGTGACAGGTGACCAAGTTGGCACCATGTATGCCGATGGCAAATACGTCGACATTGCGCGTTACTGCCTTCGCGATGTTCGCGCTACTGCCGAACTCTGGAAACGCTGGGACTACCTCCTGAAATTCTAATGGCATGACTCCACGACACCCGCTCACCGCCTCGCAGTTCCTCCACTACGAGTTCTGCCCGAATTGGGTCTGGCTTGATGCACACGGAGATCACAGTCGTCGCGCGCCGATGAGCGGGCTCATGGAGAAATTGCTCGAACAAGGCGTTGTGCACGAACAACATGTCGTGACACAAATGCAACCAACTGAAGTCTCAACGCGTGAGACCGCAGCAGCAGCCGAAGAAACCATGCACCTCATGCATGCAGGAGCAGAGGCAATTCACGGCGGTGTGCTCACTGCTGTAATCGATGGGCGCCAGTGGATCGGCAGACCCGATCTCCTACTGCGACGTTCTGGTGATTCTGCATTTGGTCGATACTGCTACGAGGCAGTGGAGATCAAGAGTAGCCACGAGATGAAGCCAGTGCAGCGACTGCAACTCACCTTCTACTCCATCCTTTTGCAGGAAGTACAAGGAACATTTCCACCACGCGGAGGCATCATCACCATTCAGGGCGAGCGATTGTACTTCGATCCGCATGACACGATTGATCGGTTCACCGCGCGACGTCGAGAGATCGAACGCATTCTTGATGGCAAAGAACCCGGCATTACACTCACGCGTGGATGTTTGCAATCCCCGTGGGCAGCAGTGTGCCTAGAACGCGCAACAGAGGCGCGAGATATTTCGTTGCTTTACAATATTGACCGATTAGCACTCGATCTCCTGCGACGCAACAACATCCACACCCTTGAGGATGCTGCGCTCATGGATCCAGCGCTCATTCCACATGTACCCGGTGTTACACCTACACGCCTTGCACACATTCGATTGCAGGCGGCATCATTCTTGCACAACACCGTTGAGGTTGTACGCGAGCCACACATTTCGAAGAACGGTCTTCTGATTCATTTCGATATCGAAGCAGATCCACTCGTGGATACAGAATATCTCTTTGGATTTCTTATCGAAGGTGGTACAGAAGATACGTACGTCAATTTCCTTGCGAAGCAACCAGGCGACGAGAGCGCGATGTGGCACCAATTCTTACAGTGGCTCGAGACACTCCCCGAGCAATACACCATTTATCATTACGCGCCGTACGAGAAGCACCACGTGATGATGCTCGCAAAAAAATACGGATCTACTCCTGCGCTCGAGCGATTCCAGCAGAACCTTGTTGACCTCTTTGAGATTGCACAACGATCAGTAATCTTCCCGCTCTCGTTCTACTCATTGAAAGACATTTGCAAATACCTCGGATTCTCATGGCGCAATAATCAAGGGAGTGGTACCCAGAGTATTTTTTGGTATGAACGCTGGCTCGAGACTGGAGATCACAGCGCTCTCGAAGAATGTATTCGCTACAACGAAGACGACGTACGCGCTAGCGCGTTTTTGCGCCGGTGGCTCGAGAACCATAGTACGCAGCAGCCAACGCAGTTGTAATTGGCACTGCCAACACAAGTGCACACGAGCCAACGAGTGTGCGGACAATTTCTTCGGAAATCCCTTCACTATTTATTGCAGCCCAGACTGGCTGGTACTCATTGGTAGCAGTGAGGAGAATGAGCGGGAACGACGCACCAGCGTATGCAAGAGCAAGTGTGTTAACCAGAGATGCGATATGCTCACGTCCTACAGATAACCCGCGATGGTAAAGATCCGCACGCGTCAGTGCGGGATTTGCATGGTGCAACTCTTCCACAACAGCCACTTGGGCCGTTGTAATGTCGTCCAGAATTCCCAATGCACCAATCAGAATACTCCCGAGCAGCAATCCACGCAGATCTAACGTCGCAAGAATGCCTGTTTTGAGGAAGTATGCTTCCTCACTGCCGTAGCCATACAGGCGCGCTACCCACACAAATCCATAGGAGAGCACTGCGGCGAGGCAGCAAGCGATCACCGTGCTCACCCAGGCAATGGACGTGCGGCGTGTGAATCCGTGAGCGACAAACAATGCAACTGTCGCAATAACAATCGATCCTACAATGCACGCGAGCAATGGATCACCACCGCGGATAATCCAAGGGATCACTCCTTTTACTAACACGAGCAGACTGATCCCAAGACCCACAACTGATCCCAGTCCTTTCCAGCGACCGAGCAACAACACGGCAGCAAGGAAAATCAGCCCAGCAACAAGAAGCGCTGGCAATCGATACGGTTCGTAGATGTGGTACACCTCACCGAGTTTGGATCCGTCGTATGTCTCGGACTTGATAAGCACAACCCAATCACCTTTTTCTACAACAAGACCTTCACGCAGTGCGAAGTCCATGCCGTGATTAATCTGTTGTTCGCGTCCTTCCTCATCCCCGCTTTTGATTTGGACAGTAACGCGCTGCATGATGCGCTCTGTACCATCTTCTTCATTTTCTACTGCAGAATTCTCGACAGCGGTGACCTCAGCGCGATACCAGACATCGTTCTTTGGTACATACGTCGCTGGATCGACGCTACCTGGCGTACTGGTCGATTGTGCCTGTACCCCCTGAGTCGTGGCAACCACCAATAACACTGCACACACAGCAACACTCATGATTCGCATCCATTGATTCCAACGCATAGTACACCCATGGTACCACTCGCTCCTCTTTACACAAACACATCCATTGCGTACAACTAGGACATGCAACCACACCCAGACATCGTCGTCATCCTTCCGAATATTCGTTCTGCCCACAATGTAGGTGCATTCTTTCGTACCGCAGACGCGATTGGCGTGCGCAAGATCTACCTCACAGGGTACACTCCAACTCCTGGCCACCCACGAGTGGACAAGGTTTCGCTCGGCGCTGAGAAAACGATTCCCTGGGAACACCGCAAAACCACCCCTTCACTCCTTCGCGAGCTGCGAGCCAACGGCTACAGCATTGTGGCACTCGAGAAGACCAAGAAAAGTATTGACTACCGCGAATGGACACCTGTATTCCCACTCGCCATCATTGTTGGCAACGAAGTAACGGGCATCACTCCAGCACAACTCGCCATCGCAGACACCGTCGTACATCTCCCCATGCTCGGGACCAAGGAATCACTCAACGTCTCTGTTGCCTTTGGCGGCCTCGCCTACGCAATTGCACGTTTTTTCTAACAAAAACAAACGCCGACTGCTTGCGCATCGGCGTGTGTAGAGCGTTTTGTCGTGTGAGCATCCGACCACGTAACCACCACGAAACATGGTACGAATGCTCGCGCGACAATCCCTACGAATTATCACGTCTCCCCGTTCTTTTCGATCTCTCAAGGCACTACTTTAGCACATCTACACTTTTTGTCAAGTAACAAGTTGACAAAATACGCCCATGCAACGGCTCGTATTTTTCATCTGTTTTTGCGCAAAACATCCTTGACGCACCCCCTGGCCCATGCTAGGCTGAAATTGCCCGCTACATGGACCTTGGGCAAGACCAGATTTTGCTCCTCCAGAGCAGAATGTCTCGCGTAGCAAGAGGGAGATGCATTGCAATGGGGAACGCATAGCAATTTTCCCTGTCCACGTTGTACCACAACCCAACCGGCAAAGCCGCGCGGAGTGAAGTGACCGAGCACTCGTGCCCAGTACCTTCACTTCCGCGCGGCTAACCGACTTCCAGAATGCTGTCACCTACGTGATGGTTTTTCTTATTTTAACTCTTTCGACCTGATTCTTTGCGCTGCGCCTTTGCTCCGACAAATGCGAAATGAAAGAGCGTGCGCAATGTTTGTGCGAGTCGCTTGCTCTCAATAATTGCCGAATACATTTTGCCCTCGAATGTAACCAAATTGATTTTGTCTCCGTACACACCGATGTGTGCCTTGAACTCGCCGTCTTTGCCCGCCACATAGTAGCGCTCTCCACTATCACTACTCCCACTTGTACCACCATAGAGTCCACGCATCCGCACGGAACGCTTGCGTAGGATGTTACGCAGCGGCTGCAAATCTTGTGGTGTGAGCACGGTGAAGAGTGCGTCGGCATCAGCGATCTCGTCCATTTCCTTGAAGTCCGTGTTCGCCCAATCTTCCATGATTGCACGTACACCTTCCTTGCCTTCGAAGAGGCGAACAATAGGCTTGTCCCCGCCAGCCTGCAGTGTCAGCTCTGGGAGCATCTGTTCGAGATCAGCAATCTTGCCAGCAACGTCACTATGGTACCGATGCGCGTACGCAATGAGCTTGTTAGGTTGTTCTGCTGCAAAATAGCGCTTCTTGCCACGCATCACATTGGTGAACAACCCGCGCTCTGTGAGCGCGTCCACTGCGGTATACACTGCCTGGCGCGACAGATGCGTTGCCTTCGTGAAATCCAGAATAGTGCCAGCTCCACGAGTGAGGCCAGCCACATAGACTTTGATTTCACTGTCCAATAGGCCCAGTGAGCGCAAAAGCGGAGCAAGATCTTTCATATTTAGTACGTTTTTACAAGTGTAGCACATGGGGATAAAAACGCCAGAATAACAAAAAGACCCACCCGGATGGTGAGGTCGCCAAATAATTCAAAGCGATCTCGCACTCAATCACACTTCGTGATTGTTCAACATCTTTGCGATGTCATGGCGATGATCATCGGTGATCTGCATATGACGCAATAGCTGCTGGTTGATACCAGTTACTTTGGCTTCCAGACTTTCCAATCCATCACTCAAACGATCCTCGAGCTTGCTCAACCGAGTATTGGTCTCACAAAATCGATCCTCAACACGCTCAGCATATGCGTGGACGAATATAGACAATTCTGAAATTTGTTCAGTTATCTTATCAAATTTTTGATCAATGGTGAGTCGGACAGTGGATTGCATACTATAAATGATGGTGGTTAGTCCCATTGCACTCGGGAGTACACCACCGTACCGCCCAAGTTTTGTCACTGTCAATTGTGGACTACTTCCCAGCGCTTCCGAACATGCGCAACTTCTTCTCGACAACTGCTTGCACTGCATCGCGAGCTGCACTCGTGTACACGCGTGGATCGAACTCGCGTGCGTTCTTCGCAAGCGCTGTGCGTAGCGCACTCGTATATGCCAATCGCAAATCAGTATCAATATTAATTTTGGTAATTCCCGTCTTGATTGCCTTCTTGATGTCTGCGTCGCTCATGCCTTCTGCTTTGGACAAGCCCATCTTCTTTGCGAGCTTTGGATCCACACTGCTTGCGCCGTGCAACACGAGAGGCACATTCACTGCAGACGCGATTGCTGCGAGCCGCTTCACATCCAACTTCCCTGCAATTCCTGTGTGTTTGAATGCACCATGTGCTGTTCCCACAGACACAGCGAGTGCATCACACCCAGTCTTGTCCACGAATTCTGCGGCTTGCGCAGGATCGGTGTAGAACGCGTCGCGATTCTTCACACTAATCTTGTCCTCACGACCAGGGATCGGTCCGAGTTCTGCTTCAACAGAGATCCCCGCGGCGTGCGCCTCGTCCACAATCTTCTTCACAGTCTTGATATTGTCCTTGAATGCGAGATGCGACGCGTCGATCATCACACTGGTGTAATACCCCGATGCAATCGCAGCACGCACGAGACGCACATCGTGACCATGATCGAGATGCACTACCACTGGCACCTTCACCGACTGCGATGCAACCCACGAAATCACACCGAGATACACCATGCCTGCGTATTCGATCGCGCCACCACTTGTCTGCAATACCACAGGCGACTTCGCTCGCTCAGCCGCTGCAACAATTGCCTGCGCTGTCTCCATGGAACTGAAATTAAATGCACCAACTGCATACTTGTGCAGTTGGGCATGGGGCAAAATATCAGTGAGGGTTGCGCGCATACATGCTCCAATTATGAAATTTTTTTCGGCGTAATCCCTTTGCCGTACGTGCGATAGAACGTCTCGATCTCACGACGATGCAAGAGACCATCTTGCGGGCCAATATGCAGTATAACACTACTACTGTTAGCTGCGCCCCAAGTCAGCGCCGTCGGAAGGTCCTTACCCTCATTGAGCGCGGCAATGACACCAACAGCAAACGAATCTCCCGCACCAGTTCGCTCAACTACTTTTGTGCGCAGAATCGGCATGAAGAACATGTCCTCGCCGTCATACGCAGTGGCACCGTTAGGACCATCCGTGATGAAGACCATTGCTGCACCGAGCTTGTAGAGCGCGCGCAAACTTTCTTTGATCGATTTCTTCCCCACAATACGAGCGGCCTCTTCGACGTTCACAAAGAGTGCGTGTGTGACTGCGATAACTTTCTTCACCTCGGTCACGCCTTCGAGAAATTGATACGTTCCAGGATTGTACGCAAGACGAGTGCCTGTGCGTTCCACATGCGCAATGACTTGTTTGTTGTACGCCATATGCCCCGCGGCGAGACTCGTGAAATACACCCACTTCGACCGTGGCAACTTGGGTAGTCGATACGTGCGTGGTGCGTGATACACGAGAATGGTGCGATCTCCCTGGAAGCGAATCACAGTCGACGCGTTCGTCGCATTCTTTCGATCACGCTCTACGAACTCGCGCGAGACTTTGTTCTCAACCAGCGCTTGCACAATTGCATCTCCGCTCTGATCTACTCCGAGAATCGTATGAATCGCAGTGCGCAACCCGAGTCGCGCGCAGCCAATCGCGTTGTTCGCGGCGTTGCCGGCTACTTTTTGTACCATGTTCGAGACAGGCAGCTTGTCGCCGTAGCGCAACTGGAGCAAACAGTTCGTACGATCGATGGAGCATGCAAGTGATGCGTCTCCAATCTCAATGAGAGTGTCGATCGTAGCATCGCCCAATGAAATAATATCCAACATACACAACAAAACTATTTTTTTCGGACTACGGCGCGTGCTGCAGCAACAATATTCTTTGCTTGCATGCCGTAGAGCTCCAACAACTCATCCGGTGTTCCTGACTGACCAAACGTATCATGCATTCCAACAGGAATAATCGGTACAGGCATTGTCTGTGCAAGTGTTTCTGCCACTGCCCCAAAGAGACCTCCAGTAATTTGATGCTCCTCCACAGTCACAACACATCCTGTTTTTTTCACCGACGCGAGGAGTGTCTTCTCATCAAATGGCTTGAGACTAGGCATGTTGATGACTTCTGCACGAACCCCCGACTTGAGAAGTACCTGTGCCGCATGGAGTGTTTCGTACAACAGCGGACCACATGCAACAAGTGTGACATCCTCCCCCTGCGAAAATACTTCTGCCTTGCCAATAGCAAAGGGTGATTTCGCCGTGGTGATGACTGCAGTCTTCTCACGTGCAAATCGTACGTACACCGGGCCATCATACAACGCTGCTGCATGTATCGCCTTGCGTGTCTCTTCCATATCGCATGGTGCGAGCACCACCATGTTCGGCAGCACTCGCATAATCGCCATATCTTCAAGCGCCTGATGCGTTGCGCCATCAGGCCCCACCGAAATCCCCGCATGCGCACCCATGATCTTCACATTCGTGTTGGAATAACACACAGAGACACGAATCTGATCCCAATTGCGTCCAGGCGAGAACACCGCATAACTAGAAATGAACGGGACAAACCCTTCTGCAGCCATCCCCGCTGCAATCCCTGCCATATTTTGTTCCGCAACACCTACTTCAATAAATCGTTCTGGAAATTTCTCTCGAAACCAGTGCGAACGTGTGGACTCAGTGAGATCGCAACACAATACTGCGATATTTGGATTCAACTCCCCCGCCTCAACGACACCATGGCCATAGCCATCACGCGTCAACCCATACTCAGGTTTGCTGAGGAGGTTTGGTGCCAAATGTTTTACCAGAGGAATGATCATATTATTCGTGTTCGCTCCGAACTTTGCCACCGAGGGTTCGCAATTGATGCAACGCGCGCTTTGCTTCGTCCTTCGCAGGAGTTTTGCCATGCCAATTGTAATCGAACTCCATGAAATCTACCCCCTTACCTGGAATCGTGTGCGCAATAATTGCTACCGGACGTTCATAGATAGCGCGTGCTTCATCACAGGCATCAACAATTTGGCGAATATTGTGCCCATCAATCTCAATCACGTGGAAGTTGAACGCCGCGAACTTCGCAGCGAGCGGCTCAATAGGCGCCACAATCTCTGTGTTACCGTCGATTTGAATATTATTGCGATCAACAATGACCGTGAGACGATGCAGCGGCTTGTTGCCAGCGAGCATCATTGCTTCCCAGTATTGTCCCTCCTGAATTTCACCATCTGATGTGAGCAAAAATGTCTCATACGTTCGTTTGCGCATTTGTCCCGCAAGCGCCACACCCACAGCAACCGACGTACCTTGTCCCAACGGACCGCCAGTATTCTCAATACCAGGCAACGCACCGCGGTGTGGATGTCCTTGCAATCGCGTATGCAATTTGCGCAGTGTCTTCAACTCCTTCTTTGTAAAATACCCCGCATGCGCAAGTGTTGCGTACCACACCGGACAAATATGACCATTGCTGAGGATTACACGATCACGATCTTCCCAATCAGGCTTCTTCGCATCGTGATGCAAAATATGAAAGTAAAGCGCTGTAAAAATATCCGCCATCCCAAGTGGCCCAGCCGTGTGCCCTGATCCTGCAGCAACCAACATCTCGATAACATCTTTGCGAATCGCAGTTGCAATTCGCTCGAGCTGTTGCACTTTGGAATCGTGAATGGGCATAGCCCCGCAATTATAACACAAGAGCGCCGATGGATGTTGAATTCCACTGGCGCTCCCGAGGTTGTATTGCGTCTCATTCGTTACAGACGCAACGTGTGGTGTCAGGCAGCGACGATGCTCGTGCACAAGTCACGAACAAAGTCCTCCCACACGACGCCGGCATGCAGTCGGATCGTACGCGTTCCATAGACCATCTTGATGGCACAGTCCGGCGGAACGTAGAGAATCTCGACATCCGACGGGATGCTCCCGTTGGTGGACACGAGTCGGTGTACGTAACCACCTTCTCGTCCGAGATCCGCATGTGGATGCACCACCATGATCTCGCGAGCGAAGGAGTTGCGCATCATGAGAAGGAGTACGAGCGCCTTCTTCGCCGTTGCGGTCACGCTTCGGTAGTCGACGTTGAGTGGAACTGGACTGAACCAGCTCTCCACTTCCACGCGCGCTCTCAGCACCCTGTCAGGTTCGCCAGTCCTGATGGGCATCGGTTGTCCCGACGTAAGCAGTCCCTCGAGCTCGAACTGGCTCACGGGACCGAGGTTCTCCGCCTTGACCAGCCGACCTTCATGCAGGCGAACGATGCGGAACCCCGGTTCACCAGACTCCGGAGTGAGCGTCACCCGAATCTTCCCCACAGGTGCTGGCGCCCCACCTCTCACACAACCGTACGTGAAATGAAGCACCGCGCTCCACGACTCTTCAGCACATGACATGTCTCTCTCCTTGTGTGAACCATCGAATACACGCTGCACCATGCAGACGCATACATCTTGCTTTCAGCTCTACAGCTTTCGGCGTTGTCGCAGAACACTGAGCACTGCGAACACTTGCGTCAGATGCTCATTGGCTTCGCTGCGGGCGCGGCCTCCATGACCCACCCCCGGATCTCCGTCTACGATGATCTCCATGAGTTCGTGATACGTCACCACGAATTCGCGCGGACCCAGATTTGCCACAAGCTTTGCCCACGTGTCGTCATCGAGTACGAGTACTTGTTCTCCGTTGCGCTTGAAGCAGAATCGGTTCTCATCCTGAATGATCTCAGGCCCCTCCAGCAACCCCGCTTCGATTGCTTCCCGAACGAGATCCCCGTTGCGCACCGACTGCACTCCCGCCTTGAGATTGGATGCACTTGCCTCGAACGACGGAGCCACGAGCACCCCCTTCTTGATCTCCCGTGCAGGATCAGTGAGTGACGCTCCTGGATTTCCTCCACCGAACTTCGCCTGAACCACGATGTGCTCCATGCGCCGATCTGTGAAGAGCACGATGTACCCCGGCTCCTGCGCACGGTAGTCGAGCACTGGATGGCAGTACGTGACCCACGTCTTTGTGCTTGCTACCCAGACTCGGAACGAGAACGCTCGAACACCGAAGAACGCTTCGCGTTCGTTGACGATGTTACCTGCGTCATCCTGGTACCAGCGAGTCTGTTGGTTCATGCTGCCCACCAACAGACCAATGTCAGTAACCTCTGCGGAATCTTGGCACGCTGCGCGGCACCGCGCCAGCTTCGATCTCCACGACTCATGCGTCATACTCATCCAATTGCCTCCATAGCAATCACCTCCGCTCGAAACTGAACGGAGGTGAGCAGAGTACCAATTATGAGCTACTACGTCAAGCTGCGCGCGTATTGAGATAACTGATAGCAGAGAGTGCTGCAGTAATGCCCATTCCCGTTGCAATACCAATCTGGTAATACGGGATATCCGTAACATCACCTGCTGCAAAAATCCCCGGCACCGAAGTCCGTCCCAACTTGTCCACTACAATATGTCCCGAAGGCAACTTCTCGACACAGGTGATGAAATCAGACTGTGGAATCAGTCCAATGTGGACAAATACTCCTTGCACTTCGAGCCGCTTCTCTTCCCCTGATTTGTCCTTGTATACAATGGCTTCTACTTTGTTCTCTCCCTCGATGCGTTGCGTCATGGCCTCGGAGAGAATCTCGATATTCGGATGCGCAAGAACCTTGTCGATAAGAATTGTCTCACCCTTGAAGGATGGGTACTTGGTGAGCACATAATGCTTCTTCGCGATCTCTGCCATCATGAGCGCGGATTCGAGTGCAGAGTTGCCTGTGCCGATTGTTGCGGTGATGCGGTTGCGAAAGAGCGGGCCGTCGCACACCGTGCAGTATGTCACGCCGCGATGATTGAGTTGCTCTTCGCCTGGCACACCCAAGTACCGAGGATGTGATCCAGTCGCAAGAATAACGCTGAGTGCTTCGTACACTTCTACTTCGTCTTGTTCGTTCTTTGCGGTGATGCGGAACGTTCCGCCGTCTTGCAATTCAACTGCAGTTACTACTCGTCCAACGCGCGTAGGAACTTCGTTCGCCTTTTGCTGTTCCTGGAACTTTTGTGACAACTCGATTCCCGTTGTATGAACAATGGCTGGGAAGTTGTCCACGTCCCCCGACACCGCAACTTCGCCCGAGAGATCCTTTGCGATCACGAGGAAATTGAGTTTGCGACGGGATGCGTATACTGATGCTGCGGTTCCTGCTGCTGAGCCACCAATGATAATGAGGTCGTACATATGTCGTATTGTGCTACACCACCATACCAGTCTTGCGCTGTAGCCTCAAGTCCGTCACAATTGCGGCATGTACGACTACGCTATTATCATTCCCTGCTTCAACGAGGCCCAGGGCATTCAGAATACACACGCGCAACTGTGTGAGTTCTTCGCGCAACCAGAATGGCGCGGTTGTAGCGTAGCGTTGGTGTACGTTAATGACGGGAGTACAGACACCACAGATGCCACGCTCACCGAACTTTCTGGAGCGAGTGAGCACGCAGCAGTCGCTGTGTTCACACACAGCTATCCGGTCAACCGCGGCAAAGGCGCTGCGATTCGCGAAGGAGTACAACAAGTGGATGCGTCTCACTACGCGTTCATAGATGCGGATCTCGCATTCCCACTCAGTACATTTGCGCAGATGTATGCACTGCGCGACAGTGCAGACTTGATCGCAGGTCAGCGTACTGAGTTACGTTCTGCTCGCCGCATGCGCTGGGCGATTTCTCGCGTAATCCAATCACTCACCTCGTGGCTTCTCCATCTCCCCGTGCGTGACACACAGTGCGGCATCAAACAATTCTCTCGCCGCGTTGTCACCACACTCTTCCCACAACTTACTGAGGAACGATTTGCGTTCGACGTAGAACTCATTGCACGCGTGCGACAACAGGAATGGCCCATTGCAACACTTCCCGTTCCATTTCGGTACCACTCACACTCGTCTGTGCGGTTTGTGGACGGTTTGCGGTTCCTGGTTTCGCTCTTACGCCTTTCGCGCCATTCCCATTGACAAACAACACAAAAGTGCTACACTCCGGACGCCATTATGGAGGCAAATCAGATGAAAATCGTTCATTACGCGTTCGTTCTCAGCACCAAAGCACAACTCCCTGCGATCGCGATTTCAAAAGCCGCCGCTACAGAAGTCCAAGCAAACTTCACGCTCACACTGCGTCTTCCGGACATCACACGCTGTCTGCCACACATCAGTATTCTCAGCGTATTAGTCGAGGATGAAGTAGCAGAGGATCAACTCAGACTTCGATTCATGGAGGAAGTACGAACCGCAAAGCTCGACGGCAAGTGGCTCAGCGAAATCAACATCGAGATGACGCGTGCCAGATACGTCGAAGACCTCGGCTATCTCCAAATCATCACCGATCACCCACACTTCGTTCAGATCCACGAGCTCGCCATCGCAGCGACCAGATCTGTGCAGATGAAGTCCCCATCTGTGAGGATCGTGTCTGACTGCGGCGACAAATACCGACCGCACCTCACGCTCAGTCACAGCGACGACGTGCAAGGGATCCAACGCCTGGCGGCAAAGTACACGGAGGAACAGCACTGGGGTGATGAAGTACTGCGACTCCGAACTGTCGAGGTGACAAGATACGAGGTAAGACTGGATCATCGCGGGACATTCCCCGGTGGACGCGAAATCATCAGTAACCCGTACTCGTAGGACGTCCGAGCGGTTGCACACAGCCGCCCAAACGAGTACCGTTGGTAGTGTGGCGCCCTTGGCCGCACTAACCACATCATCTATGGAGGACTCCATGCAAAAAATCGCGCTCGTCACTGGCGCAAGCAGTGGCATTGGCGAAGCAGTCGCAAAAAGGCTTGCGCGTGAAGTCGCTCATGTCATTCTCGTAGGCCGAGACATGGCGCGACTCGACGCTGTTCGTGAAGCCATCGTAGCTGCAGGTGGTTCTGCCTCGCAGTACTCAGTGGATCTCACCGACAACAATGCTGTGCTGGAATTTAGCACCAAGCTCGCTGCCGCGCACACGCACTTGGACATACTCGTGCAGTGCGCTGGTGGACTCACGTTCGATACTGATCCGAAGTTCACAGGGAATCCGTTCGCGTCTATCGCAGCGCACATCCAGATGAACTTCACGTCCAAGGTCCTGATGCTCAACGCCTGTATCGAGCTCCTCGAGAAGGCGGCGCGTCCAGTGATCCTCGACGTCTCATCGCAAGCATCGAGCTTCCCCGAGGTGACGGACGCGGCTCATCCATTCGCAGCGCGCACGCATCACGAGCGCGGCTACGTCTGGTCCATGCGAGCTGTCGACGGCATGAATGCAATGATGCAGCGAGACTTCCCGACGTTCCATGTAGCACTCGTGAACCCGGGACTCATCGCAACACCATTGCAGGCACAACATTTTGCAGATGTTCCGAAGGAGGCAGTCCGAACTCCCGAGAACCTCGCCGAAGAGATCATCCGCAAGATCAAAGGAGTGTAGACTCAACAACAACGCAAGCGCCGCCATCCTTCAGGACTGGCGGCGCTGTTGTTTTTTATACACGAGATAGGAATCCGCACAGCGCTACAGCAATCGCATCTGCCGCGTCATCCGACTTCGGCATTTCCTTGAGCCGCAGCAACACCTGCACCATGCGCTGCATCTGATCCTTCTTCGCACCTCCGTAGCCCGTGATAATTTGCTTGATCTGCAGTGGATTGAACTCACGAATCGCAATTCCAGCACGCGCTGCGGTGAGCATAATTACCCCACGCGCATGGCTCACTTGAATTCCTGTTGTGACATTCTTGCCGAAGAAAAGCTGTTCGATCGCCATCGATTCTGGCTGGAACTCTGCAAGCAACTTCTCACACGCATCAGCAATTTCTACAAGACGCTGCGAAAATAGCTGTTCCTTCTTCGTCTCCACACATCCATACGCACGAATCGTGAACTGCTCACGTCCAACTTCCTCAAGTACTGCATACCCCATGCGACCAAATCCCGGGTCAATACCGAGAATACGTCTTCCTACTTCAGATGTACTGCCCATATTTTTGGTCGAATACCCATTGCACGTGCAACGAGTAGGCGCGTATTCCCACCAATAAGGTACGGGGGCTCCCCTTCACGAAAAAGAACAACGGGGGCGGGGATACCTGCACCTGTTTGGAATCCTTCAATAATTTTGTCCACATCACGCTTAGAACCGATATGCGTGATTACTTCCTGCAGTTGCCACGTAGTGTCACGGGAATCAGTGTTCATCATTACTTCCCAGTCACTATCACTCAGTGGTTCCAATGCACCCTGTTCGCATGCAACCAAAAGCTCTCCCGCATTCACGTGCAACTCCTCAGCAGTACGAAAAAATTCACCCTGTTCAAACTCGCCGGATGGTGCAATCCACTGTGGCTCACGAGGTCCTTTTTCTCCTCCTTCTTCCAACATATTATTGCGCGTTAGTGTACCACTCCTGCACGTCGTCGTACTCATCGAGTGCTTCGAAGAAATTCGCCACCGATTCACTCGATTCTTCCGGAACAGCAACATGCTCCTTCGGACGCCACTCAATACCAACGCTATCTGGCGAAACCCCAAGCGCGCGCACTGCCTCCGTCATGCGGTGTAAGGATTCGATTGGACCAAGGACGGTGAGCCCGTCTTCGCCCCACACAATATCCTCTGCACCCGCATCAATGAGTGCAAGCTCTGCTGATTCTCGGTCAGATATTTTTGTAGCAGTTGCAGCGCCAACACGTACCACAGCAAGATGCAAAAATTGCCACGAAACACTTCCCTGCGCACCAACCGCACCACCAGCTTTGTTGAAAATCGATTTGATGTCAGCTGCAGTTCGATTGCGATTATCTGTAAGCGCTTCAACAATCACCGAAACTTTTGCTGGTCCAAATCCTTCGTATGTAATTGACTCAAGTGCAACTCCATCTTTGTCTTCTCCAGTTCCCTTGCGAATGGCGCGCTCAATATTATCCTTGGGCATGTTGACCTCGCGTCCCTGCTCTACAGCAAGTCGCAGCGCAAAATTGGTATCAATAGATCCTCCGCCTTGTCGCGCAGCAAGTGTAATTGCACGTGCAACACGCGTGAATGCTGCAGCCTTGCGGCTATCCTGCGCGCCTTTGCGTCCCTGAATATTGTGCCACTTCGAATGTCCGGACATAGTTGTATTGTTCACCCACACCTTAGCAATTCCCCACCAAAACGCCAACACCCACCGAGCGGTGGGTGTTGGATTCTAGCTGAACTCTTTGTGCTGCTTTACGCTGTCGGCTCAGTTGCAGCCGGTGCAGACTCTTGGTTGTACGCTGCAGTTGCTGACTTGAACCCTCGAGCTGCAGCTGCAAGTTCCATAGCGCTGACTGCGCCTGTGAACCCAGTACCTGCTGGGATCTTGCGTCCGATGATAACGTTCTCCTTGAGACCTTCGAGGTAATCAACCTTGCCAGTAACAGCTGCGTTGATAAGTACCTTTGCAGTTTCTTGGAACGAAGCAGACGAGAGGAAGCTCTGCGTCGAGAGGGACACGCGCGAGATACCGAGGAACAATTCCTTCACGGCTGCGTGCTTGCCACCCTTTTCTACTTCTGCGTTGGACGCACTCCACTGCGCCTTTTCGATCACTTCACCAGGGATGAGATCGGTGTCACCTGCGTCTTCTACAAGTACGCGGGAGAACATCGAGCGAATGATGATCTCAATGTGTTTGTCATTGAGCTTCTGACCCTGCGAAGCGTAGATATCCTGAATTTCCTTGAGGATATAGCGCTGTACTGCTTCCTTGCCCTTGAGTTCGAAGAGCTGCTGGAGATCCATGTGACCTTCGGTAAGCGCATCTCCAACATTGACGAGATCACCATCTGCAACGAGAATCTTGAAGCCCAGTGGGATAATGTACTCCTTGCTCGTAGAACCCGTACCAGAAAGCGTAACTGCCTTCTTCTGTACGCGAACCGATCCAGCAATCGGAGCCATGATCTTGGTGCCATCAGCCTTCTCGATGAGGAGATCGCCTACTGCAACACTCTTGCCATCAATTGCATGCACTGTGTCCTTGTCTGCGAGTGGGAATACATCTTCGCGTACGCCATCGTATGCAACGTTGACGATCTTCTGACCGCGGCGGCCTTCGAAGATACGCTTGCCGTTGTGTTCGATAACTTTGCCTTCTGCTGATTCAATGTGTGCGATACCACCTACTTCTGCAACATACGCCTTCTTCTTCGGCGAACGAGCTTCGAAGAGTTCGTCTACGCGTGGAAGACCCTGCGTAATATCCTGTCCTGCAACACCACCAGTATGGAAGGTACGCATGGTGAGCTGTGTACCTGGCTCACCGATAGACTGTGCTGCAATGATACCAACTGCTGTACCCATTTGTACTGGCTTGTTGTGCGCCATATCCACGCCGTAGCAGCGTCCACAAACACCCTTCGGAAGGAGACACTTGAATACGGTGCGAACATGCACTTCTTGTACACCGGAGGTCTCAAGTTCGCGAGCATGTGGCTCGAGAATCATGCTACCAGCAGTGACGATGATCTGCTTGGTTTCTGGATTGATAACATCAGCCATTGTGTAGCGACCTTGTACACGCTCAGAGAGCGTCTCGCCCATTTCGCGCTCAGACTCTTCGCGGGTCACGATAACGCCGTCGAGTGTGCCACAGTCCTCTGCCAACACCACAACATCTTGTGCAACGTCTACAAGACGTCGCGTGAGATATCCTGCGTTAGCGGTACGAAGTGCGGTGTCAGTAAGACCCTTACGTACACCGTGAGACGAGATAAAGAATTCAAGTACAGAGAAGCCTTCTTTGAAGTTACCCTTTACTGGAAGTTCGATAATGTCACCGGCTGGGTTACTTACGAGACCCTTCATACCAATCACCTGACCGAGCTGTCCCCATGAACCACGAGCACCAGATTCAATCATGGCGAACACTGGACCAAATGGGTGGAGCGAGTTGCGGTTGTGCTTGAGTACGCGATCTTTGATGTCAGTCCACACACCAATAATCTTGGTGTAGCGCTCGTTCTGTGTGAGGAGACCGTCCTGGTATTGTTCTTCGATCTCTGCCACAGAATCATCACCCTCATCAAGAAGCGCTTGCTTCTCAGGAACGCGTGGGAAGTCGTCCATACCGAGCGAGTATCCAGACTTGGTAACGTACTTGAATCCAAGATCCTTGATACCATCGAGCATGTGCGCTGTGTTCTCAACGCCTTCTTTTTCGAGTACGAGACGAACAATGTTACCGAGCTTCTTTGCAGTTACTACTTCGTTGTACCAAGGGAGCGATGCTGGCAACACGTCGTTGAATGCGATGCGACCAATGGTCGTCACCATACGTGTTGGAACACCTTCGCCAATACGCGTGCAATCTGTGCCGTCGAAGTAGACTTCGATAGGCTGCTGCAAGAGAATGATGCGCATCTTGTACGCAAGACGAGCTTCCTGAACCGACGAGAAACGCTTCATCTTCTCCTTCGGCACATCTGCTTCTACTGGGCGCATGGTCGTCATGTAGAACGCACCCAATACAATATCCTGCTTTGGTGTTGCAATTGGCTGACCTGTAGCTGGCTTCAAGATGTTGCGCTCTGCAGCCATGAGATGCTCTGCTTCCCACTTTGCCTGTTCGGTAAGTGGTACGTGCACAGCCATTTGGTCACCGTCGAAGTCGGCGTTGAACGCGGTACATACGAGCGGATGAATGCGGATTGCCTTACCTTCGATAAGTCGAGGCTTGAATGCCTGAATACCGAGACGGTGAAGGGTTGGAGCACGGTTGAGAAGTACGCGCGTATTTGCTGTCACTTCTTCGAGAATGTCCCACACCTCGTCATGATCTGCTTCGATGTAGCGAGATGCAGAGCGAACGTTGTGCGCATGTCCACGCTTGATGATTTCACTCATCACAAACGGCTTGAAGAGTTCCAATGCCATGCGCTTTGGAATACCACATTCGTTCATCTGCATGTTCGGCCCTACAACGATTACCGAACGACCGGAGTAGTCAGTACGCTTACCGAGCAAGTTCTGGCGGAAACGTCCTTGCTTACCCTTGAGAAGATCCGCGATGGAGCGCAATTTGCGGCGCTGACCAGTCGATGCAGTTACGGTCTTGCTGCGACGTGCATCGTTGTCGATGAGCGCGTCGATAGCTTCCTGCAACATGCGCTTCTCGTTGCGTACGATAACTTCAGGCGCGTTCAATTCGAGGAGGCGCTTGAGGCGGTTGTTGCGGTTGATCACGCGGCGATAGAGATCGTTGAGGTCAGAAGTAGCAAAACGGCCACCATCAAGAGCTACCATCGGACGCAAATCTGGTGGAATCACCGGAATCACGTTGAGAATCATCCACCAAGGAGAGATCTCGTTGATGTTGAGTGACTTGAGGAGCTTGAGACGGCGAATCAACTTGTCGCGCTTCGCAGTCTTGTTGTCCTTCACTTCTTCTTCAAGTGCTTCGATCGTCTTCGGAATATCGAGACGCTTCAAGAGATACTGAATTGCGTCAGCTCCGATTTGTGCGTCGAAGATATGTCCATAGCGCATGGACAATTCCTGGTAGTCGTTCTCCGAGAGAATGCGCATTGGCGCAAGCTCCTTGATTTCGCGCTCAGTGAGTACGTAGTCTTCTTCGAGTGCTGCAAGCGCTTCTTCGCCTTCTTTTTCTACTGCAGTTGCGTCAGCCTTCTTCTCTGTTGCTGCTTCGGCTTTTTGCTTGTACTCATTGGTGATCTGTTTGCGCTTGCTCTTGTACTCTTCCTTGAGCATTTCGAGTGTCTCTTCCTGCAACTTGGTGTCTACATCGGTAACAATGAAGTTCGCAAAGTAAATCACCTTCTCCAATGTCTGGATCGAGAGGTCGAGAATCGTACCGATCTTGGAAGGGATCGAGCGAAGGAACCAAATGTGGGCAACAGGTGCAGCAAGTTCGATGTGACCCATGCGCTCGCGGCGAACCAACGAGTGCGTCACTTCTACTCCACACTTGTCACACACGATTCCTTTGTAGCGAATCTTCTTGTACTTACCACAGTAACATTCCCAGTCCTTCGTAGGTCCGAAGATTTCTTCGGCGAAGAGTCCACCTTTTTCTGGCTTCTGTGTGCGGTAGTTGATGGTTTCTGGCTTTGCAACCTCACCACTACTCCAACCGCGGATAACTTCTGGAGATGCGACGCGCAATCGAATCGCGTCGAATTCCATGGTGTGCATTGTATCGTTATGCATCATAGTGGTGAGCGTTAGCGTGAACGATCTTCATCGTATGCCCCCATCTCCTCCTCTTCGGTGAGTGCGGTATACGTGTCGCCATCGCGCTTGAGCAATTCAACATCGAGGCACAGACCCTTCAATTCACGTGTAAGTACGTGGAAGGATTCTGGGATGTTGATACGCGTGATGGATTCGCCCTTAATAATTGATTCATACGCCTTGCTGCGTCCTGGAACATCGTCTGACTTGATCGTGAGGATTTCCTGCAAGGTATTTGCAGCACCGTACGCTTCGAGCGCCCATACTTCCATTTCTCCGAAACGCTGACCACCGAACTGCGCCTTACCACCAAGTGGCTGCTGCGATACGAGTGAGTATGGTCCGATAGAACGCTGGTGAATCTTGTCTTCAACCATGTGGTTGAGCTTGAGCACGTAGGTGTAACCAACCGTCGTCTTGTGGTCAAACGGTTCACCAGTACGGCCGTCGAGCAACTGCGCCTGTCCATCTACTGGAAGTCCTGCGCTAGCAAGCAACTCCTTGATCTGTTCTTCCGTAAGTCCATTGAGTGGTGGCGTTGCTACGCGGTGACCGTGTGCATTTGCTGCGAGACCTGCGTGGTTCTCGAGAATCTGACCGAGGTTCATACGCGAGATAACACCCAGTGGCGAAAGAATGATGTCCACTGGCGTACCGTCTGGCAAAAATGGCATGTCCTCTACTGGAACAACGCGTGAGATAACACCCTTGTTACCGTGACGACCTGCAACCTTGTCACCTACCTGCACCTTGCGCATGTCTGCAACAGTGACTTGGAGCTGCTTGATAACACCTGGCTGCAACTTGTCGCCGTCGTCTGCGCTGAACGTCTTGATCTCAATAACTTTGCCGTGCTCACCGTGCTCGAGATACTTCGAAGAGTCGCGCACGTCGCGTGCCTTCTCACCGAAGATTGCGCGGAGCAATTTTTCTTCTGCTGAGAGTTCGGTTTCGCCCTTTGGTGTGATCTTACCAACAAGGATGTCACCAGACTTCACCTCAGCACCGATGCGAACTACACCTTCGGAATCGAGGTTGTGCAACTTTTCTTCCGAAACGTTTGGAATGTCGGATGTGACCATTTCAGGTCCGAGCTTGGTTTCGCGAACATCAACCATGTAGTCCTCAATGTGGATCGAGGTAAATCGGTCGTTGTGTACGAGACGCTCAGAAATGATGACAGCATCTTCATAGTTGTATCCATCCCATACCATGTATGCGACGAGTACGTTCTGTCCGAGTGCGAGTTCACCGTTCTCTGTCGAAGGTCCGTCTACAAGCGCGTCACCAGCCTTCACCTTTTGACCAGGGCGCACAATTGGGCGCTGGTTGATCGCAGTGGAGTGGTTGCTGCGCAAATATTTGTTGAGCGAGATTTTCTTTTCGCCGCCCTTCTTGTACTTCATGGTTACTTGCGTACCGTCTACCGACGCAACTTCACCATCTTCGGTCGCAAAGAGTACGTGGCCGGAATATCGTGCCGCAGTCTTCTCCACACCTGTTCCAACAAATGGAGCGTCTGGAGTGATACATGGTACTGCCTGACGTTGCATGTTCGTTCCCATGAGCGCACGTGTAGCGTCATCGTGCTCGAGGAATGGAATCATCGAAGTAGCAATCGAGATAATCTGGTTGCTCGAGACATCCATGTAGTCGATGTTGGTGACGTCTTCGAATCCTGGCTCACCGTGGCGGCGAACTGGAGCTTTTTCGTCCACGAAGAATCCCTTCTCATCAACAGGTGTCGTTGCAATGGTTGTAACCGACTTCTCTTCTTGGAACGCGTTGAGATACACGATCTCATCCGTCACGCGTGCACGGCCCTTCTCCTGTACTACCTTGCGGTATGGAGTCTCGATAAATCCGTAGTCGTTCACAATTGCGTAGGACGCAAGGTGACCTACGAGACCAATGTTCGGTCCTTCAGGAGTTGCAATAGGACAAATACGTCCGTAGTGCGTAGGATGCACGTCACGAACATCGAATCCTGCGCGATCGCGCGAAAGTCCACCAGGTCCAAGAGCCGAGAGACGACGCTTGTGCTCCAACTCAGCAAGTGGGTTGGTCTGGTCCATGAACTGCGAGAGCTGCGAGCTCATGAAGAATTCGCGAACGGCACCAATCACTGGGCGCGCGTTGATGAGCTTGCTCGGCGTGAGTCCTTCGATCTCATACGTGCTCATGCGATCCTTCACGATGCGCTCCATGCGAGAGAGACCGATGCGGAAACGATTCTGAACCAATTCTCCAATCGCGCGGATACGGCGGTTGCCAAGGTGGTCAATATCGTCTGCCTCTTCCTGAGAGACGTTGAGACGGATCACTTCGCGAATAATGCGGAGGATGTCTTCCTTGGTGAGAATACGTGTGGTGCGTGCTGCCTTGCCCTCGAGATCTGCCTCTACTGTTGGCATGGAAAAACGCTCATTCATCTTGTAGCGACCTACACGACCCAAGTCGTATCGATCGAAGTTGAAGAACATCGCGTGGATGAGCGAGCGAGCGTTGTCTACGGTTGCAAGATCACCTGGGCGAATACGCTTGTACACTTCCTGGAGACCTTCGTCTTCGTTGCTTGCAGAGTCCTTCTTGAGGGTTGCTTCTACGTAGTCAATCTGTGGGTGCGTGTTGACATCCTTCAAGAGCTGACGGATTTCCTCAGATTCAGAGTAGCCAAACGAACGCAACAATGTTGTTGCTGCTACTTTGCGCTTGCGATCTACCTTGACCCAGAGCACGTTGTTGCTATCTGTCTCGATTTCGATCCAGGCACCGCGGTTCGGGATAATCTTTGCACCGTAGAACTTGCGGCCACGAACGTTCTCCGAAGTGAAGAACGCTCCTGGAGAACGAATAAGCTGCGAAACAATGACACGCTCGATACCATTCACAATGAATGTACCGCGGTCTGTCATGATAGGTACGTCGCCAAGATATACTTCCTGTACCTTCTCGTCCTTTGTGCGATTGTTCACGAGACGTGTCTTGACGCGAAGTGGTGCCTCGAACGTAATGTTTTTCTTGCGGCACTGCATTTCGTCGAACTTCGGCTCATCGAGGTAGTAATCCTCGAACGAAAGCGCCAAATCACGACCAGTGAAGTCCTTGATCGGGGAAATTTCCTCGAACAATTCGCGGATCCCCTTGTCGAAGAACCACTTGTACGACGTGTTTTGGATCTGAATAAGATCCGGAGTCTCCATAGCTGGGAGAATTGAAGTGAAATACTTCCGTTCTGCCGCCATGTTGCGGTTGCGCTTGTACTGCATAGGCAAGGGAATAAATACAAAAAGTCACCCGAAGACTAATCGGGATCTTTCTAAAATTCTCGCAAATTTTGGACAAATTTCTGCAAGGTTGACATGGAGATTTCCTTGCACGCAGAGGGTCCAGATGGTCCTCCGCGAGTCCGCACTACTATACGGCACCAATCTGTCTATGTCAAATGAACGAATGACACAGTTTATCCACAGGTAGAGATGCCTAGCGGGTACTTGACAAACTTGAGGGTGGGTGGTATAGTCCTTCGTTCATTTCATCCCATAGGGAAAGCTGCGGGGAGAGGGGCGCACGGACCGCGAAACGGAACGTGTGTAGCAACTGACGTAGGAATACGAGGCTCCGGCTTTGGATCACCTGCTGAGGGCGCTGATGCGACAGGGAGTAGCTCTGCTATTCACCATCGCTTCCTCTCCGCACTTTTCCCGATGGACAAATCACCACACCTGTGCCGCTAGGGCGCAGGGCACCTTCGGGCATCTGTCTTGGTCTTTACATCCTCCATTCAATGCCCTACTGCCTTGCGCTCTGGCGGTGTTTTGTTTTCTTGACAGCGTATTCCTATGCGCTACACTAGACGTGTGACACTGCTCCTTCGACATCTTCTTTTTTGGGCTGCGATTCTCTATACACTGCATCACGTAAGAGCAGAAAGTACAACTCTCTCCTCGCCACAGACCCTCACGGGTATGTGGTCACTTTCTCCTTTTGTGCGATACAAACTAGTGTGGTAGCGACTCGCAGCCCAAAGAAGGAGATTTTTTTATTGTTTTTTGCTATACTAGGCGTGCATTTTCGCCTATGGCACATCGTCGATCTTCTTCCGGATGGAACATCACGCTCAATCCGGAAATTAAGCGAGGTATTCTCGCGGTTTTTCTCTTTTTGATTGCTATCCTTGCAGCGCTGAGCTTCTTCGGCCGCGCTGGCATGCTCGGCACCTTCGTTGATTCATTCTTCTCACTCTTCTTCGGCATTGCGAAATACGTCATGCCGATATTGCTCGTGGTGTGGGCAGTACTCATCGAGCGCGAGGACGCGAACGGATATCGCGCGACACACATTATCGGAGTTGCGCTCATGACACTTTCGCTCTCTGGGCTGATTCACTTGTTCCTCGCAGATCCTGACATGCTCGCAGCCGCACTTCGTGGTGAGGGCGGTGGATTGGTCGGACTCGTGCTCAGCTATCCGCTCATGCGCGCATTTGATTTTTGGGTCTCACTCATCGTACTGATTATTTTGCCGCTTGTTTCGTTGTTATTCCTTTTCAATACGACACTCTCCGAGATTGCACATTTTTTCTACGGCGTTTTCAGATTCTTCACCGCACCATTTCGCTTTTTCGGTTCGGCGTTGCAACCTGCGAAGGTTGAGCGCGTGCGCGTAATCGGCGCGTACGAAGGAGACGAAGTACCAAATGCTCCAGAATTCCAGAACAAAAAACTCGCTGACGCAGCGATCAAGAAGGCTGCTGCCGAGGAGACAGAAGATGAGGACGAGGATGAAGAAGAGGAAGAGGTCGACGAGCCAGTTCGCATGGCTCCAGCTACAGCGAAGACTGGCACGTTGCGCGCCAATCCATATCCAGTAGTCAGCACCAAGGGACTCCCCCCACTATCCATTCTCACTACTAATTCGAGCAAGCCAACTGCAGGCGACATCAAGAAAAACGCGCAAGCAATCAAGGATACGCTCGCACAATTTGGCGTTGATGTGGAGCTCGGAGATGTTCGTGTAGGCCCGACAATTACACAGTACGCTGTCAAACCAATGCGTGGTATCAAACTCTCCCGCATTACCGCACTCTCCAACGACTTAGCACTCGAACTCGCTGCACACCCAATTCGTATCGAAGCGCCAATTCCTGGCGAATCGTATGTTGGTATCGAGGTTCCTAACCAACGCATTGCGATGGTTACACTGAAGGAGCTTTTTGAATCTGACGCATACAAGTTGCGTGAGAACAACATGATGGTTGCACTGGGCAAAGACGTAGGAGGCAACGTGTGGTTCGCAGATCTCACGAAGATGCCCCACATGCTCGTTGCAGGTGCTACAGGTTCGGGAAAAACCGTCTGTATCAACTCAATCATTCTCAGTCTCATCTATCAGAACACTCCTGAGACATTGCGATTCATTTTCGTGGATCCAAAGCGCGTTGAGCTCACGTTGTACAACGGCATTCCTCACTTGCTGACGCCTGTTATCACGGACGTGAAGAAGACAATCAACGCACTGCGCTGGGCCATTGCCGAAATGGAACGACGATTTGATGTACTCGCTGCTGCTCGCAAGCGCGACATCGGCTCGTACAATGCTGATGCGAAGGAAAAGCTTCCATACATTGTCTTCGTGATCGACGAGCTTGCTGATCTCATGACAACGTCACCAAAAGAAGTGGAAGCAGGCATTGTCCGTCTCGCACAAATGGCACGCGCCGTCGGTATCCACCTCATTCTCGCAACACAGCGACCAAGTGTCGACGTTATCACAGGGCTCATCAAAGCCAACATTCCAGGACGCGTTGCATTCTCCGTAGCGTCACTGGTTGATTCGCGCACGATCCTCGATATGTCTGGCGCAGAGAAATTGCTCGGTCGTGGTGACATGTTGTTCCTCAGCCCCAACCTCGGCAAACCAAAGCGTCTCCAAGGTGCCTACATCAGTGACAACGAACTCAAAGCAGTTGCAAACTACATCAAGGAAGACGAACCACCACAATACGACCTGAGCATCGCAGAAAAAGGTCCAAGCAGCAGCAACGGATCAACAATTTTTGGTGCACCTGATAATGATCGCGATCCACTCTTCGACGAAGCAAGAGAGATCGTGGTGCGCGAGGGCAAGGCTTCGGCTTCCCTTCTCCAGCGCAGGCTCAAACTCGGATATGCGCGCGCAGCACGCGTACTCGATGAACTCCAAGATGCCAACATCATTGGTCCAGGCGACGGAGCAAAACCGCGTGAAATTTTGATCAGTGCGAAGGAACTTGCTACAATGGACGCTACTGATGCTTCACTTGATTCGATTCCGACGTCTGGCATGCACACACCACTTGCACAAGAGCCAGATGCATTCGAAGCAATGGACGACGAAGTTGAGGAAGACGACGCATCAGACCCAGACGACGAACCACCGTATGACGACGCTTCAAAAGAAGCAACTTCCGCGTGAGGGCGCCTTGTGCATCCGCATTCAGGCACTTCGCAAGGAATCTCGATTTACATTAGAAGAATTGGCGCGGGCAACACACGTTCCGCTCCATCATTTGCGCGCGCTTGAGGCGTGTGAATACGATCGCCTTCCCGAAGGAATGTATCGACGCGCCATTGTCCAAAAAGTTCTCGCAGTATTGCACGCAGATCCAAGCGAGTACGACACCGATATTGATTTGATCATTGATACGACTCCTGGTTCGCAGTGGAAGGAACGCGCAACAGGGCACAAGGCCCCTGGATTCTCATTGCGCTTCGCTTCGTTGATTACTTGCAGCGTACTCATCGTTGGATACCTTGGATTTCAATTGTACGCATTGGTTCGCCCACCATCACTTACGATCCTCTCTCCAGAATCAGGATCTACTGTGGAGGAATCACGCGTGACAATTTCTGGACTCACAGACAAAATGGCTACGATCGAGATTAATGGCATCACTGTTCTTGCTGGATCGCGCGGTGATTTCCGCCAGGAAGTCCCTCTGCGAACCGGTATGAACACGCTCATCATTCAGGCAAAAAAGAAGTTCGGTGGCTCAACTACCGAGCGTATGACAGTGTTCCTTCCTCAACCAGATAGTGAAGCGCAACCTTCCGCAGCTACATCCACACCCATCGTGCTTGCACCTGCGCAGTGACTGGGACTACAATGAAAGGAGCGCCGAAGTGTAAGGGGGATTTTGGCGCCCTCATTATTAGTTTCCAGCTGTATGGCAAAGAATGAAGTGAATGAAAAGAACAAAGCAGCCGAACTCGCAATCGAACAGATCAAAGAACGATTTGGCGACGGTGCAATTATGCGATTTGGCGAGGCAAAGCATTCGGAAGTTGAATCAGTTTCGACAGGATGCCTTTCGCTCGACATCGCACTGGGAGTCGGTGGCGTCCCACGCGGTCGTATTGTCGAAATCTACGGGCCAGAAGCCTCGGGTAAGACAACGCTCGCGCAACACATCGTTGCAGAAGTGCAAAAGCTCGGCGGTATTGCAGCATTTGTAGACGCAGAACACGCACTCGACCCCGACTACGCTCGTCGGATCGGTGTGAATGTAGATCAGTTGCTCATTTCGCAGCCTGACACCGGTGAACAAGCACTTGATATCGTAGAGACACTTGTACGTTCTAACGCCGTAGACGTCATTGTGGTGGACTCAGTGGCTGCTCTGGTTCCGAAGGCCGAGATCGAAGGAGACATGGGTGACCAACACGTGGGTCTCCAAGCGCGTCTCATGTCACAAGCACTTCGCAAACTCGCCGGCATTGTGAACAAAAGCAAGACAATCTGCGTCTTCATCAACCAGACTCGTCTCAAGATCGGCGTATTCTACGGCAACCCTGAGACCACTACTGGTGGTACAGCGCTCAAGTTCTACGCTTCCCAGCGTATCGAAGTCCGCCGCAGCGCTCAGATCAAGCAGGGTGAGAAGATCATCGGTAACCGAGTGAAGGCAAAAATCGTGAAGAACAAAGTTGCTGCGCCATTTCGCACAACTGAGTTCGACATCATGTACAACGAAGGTATCTCTATCTCTGGTGACTTGCTCGACACAGGTACTGCATACAAGGTGATCACCAAGCTCGGCAACGGCTATGCCTATGGCGAAACCAAGCTCGGCATTGGACGCGAAAAGGCAAAGCAATTCCTCAATGAGAACCCATTGATCATCCAAGAAATCCGCGAAAAGATTCTCGACAAGGTCAAAGGCGACGAAACCGACAGCGTTAATCGGTTTGCAGCCGCACCTGAAGACGACGAAGTTCCAGCAGAGGACGAGATCTAAGATCTCTCCTCAACCAAAACAAAACACCGCGTTAGACGCGGTGTTTTGTTTTATGTATTCGAGAGGAGCGTCCGCTTCTTATTGCGGCATGTAAGGCAAAATCGACATCTGACGAGCTTGCTTTACTGCGGTTGCAACTTTGCGCTGGTGAAGTGCACAGAGACCAGAACGGCGACGTGGGGCGATCTTCATGTATGAAGAAAGAAACCGACGAAGTGTGTTGGTCGCAGTGTAATCAACTGCGGTGTTGTTGTTCACGCAGAAGTAGCACATCTTTTGTTTTGTCGTCTTTTGCTTTGGCATAGCGGCTTTTAGAATGGGATATCTTCAACGCGAATTTCTTCTTCGTCTACGGGAGCGGCGGCTGCAGCGCTAGTCGGACGTGGTGGTTGACCTGCTGCTCGTGGCGCGCCGGAATTCCCTGCTGCGCTATATCCTGCCTCATTTCCCTTAGGTCCGTCAAGCATGATCAAGTTCTCTGCCACGACTTCTGTCTTGAACTTGCGCACACCATCGGTTCCGGTCCAGTCTCGTGTCTGCAATCTGCCTTCCACGAACACTCGGCGCCCCTTGGACAGGAATTGCTGTGCAATTTCAGCCAATTTGCTCCAGACTACGATGTCGTGGTACTCGACTTTCTCGGTCTTTTGTCCTGCACTATCCTTATAGAACGAGTTGGTAGCAATCGCGAGATTGGCAACCATTGTTCCTCCGGTGGTCGTCCGCACCTCAGGGTCGCGGGTAAGGCGTCCGAGGAGCATGACCTTGTTGAGATCCATATGAATCGAAATTAAAGTTTTTCGTTCACCGTCTCGCCTTTGATGATATCTTCAAGTTTCTTGTCCAATTCTTCCATGTTCACCGGTGCTGGAGCTGCTTCTACCTTCTGTGTGAAGGTTGTGGTCGTTCCTGGTGCTGCGGTGCGCTTGTCTCCAGTCTCGGAGAACAATCCAGTAAAGAACGAGAACTCGCGCTTGGTCTCTGGCGCAACCGAGCGAATTGCGAAGCGCAACAAGCCCGAAGAGCGCTGCAATACCATCTGTACTTCCTTCACATGCGTTTTCTCCAGCTGCAACACAATATGTGTGAACCAACCGAAGCGCGCCTTCTGAATTTCGTACGCGAGGCGGTGCTTGCCCATGTCATTGACATGAACATGCTCAGCCCCGTGTTCGGTGCAAAGCTTTGTGATTTCGTTCTGCTTGGTCTGTACTTCTTCCGCTGTAAGTGTTCCAGGAAGCACTACCAAAACTTCGTATGTCTGCATATATGTATAGCCAAAATCCTTACTGTTGCTGTACACTACCACACTATTTTTAAGGGCGCAAGAGCCCACCCACCTATGATATCTCGAACCACCACCGTAGCACACACAGGTCTCGTTGTCACTAAAATTACAGTCGAAACCGACCTCCGAGGAGGATTTCCAGGCTTCATGATTGTCGGACTTCCAGACACTGGCGTCCAGGAGGCCAAAGAACGCATCAAATCTGCATGCAAAAACGCCGATCTCCCCTTCCCATCAACCTATCGAATCACTGTGAACCTGGCGCCAGCTGCCATTCGCAAGGAAGGACCACTCTACGATCTACCAATTGCCGTCAGCATACTGCTCCCTGCGATGGGAATTGCGTACGCCAACCACGAAGACGCGATTTTTCTAGGCGAACTAGCGCTCGACGGATCAACGCGGTACACCGAAGGACTCTTGCCCGCGCTTCTTGGTGCAAGATCGCAAGGAATACGGACTGCGTATATCCCCGCGGCCAATCGTGTTGAAGCTGCGCTTGTTCCAGATATGTGCGTTATTCCCGTAACAGGACTCGCGCAACTCATGAGCCATCTCGCTGGCACACGCGCAATCACACCAGTGACCCCGACACCATTCACCCCACCCAATCCGGCGATTATCGTCGATTTCGCTGCCATCCACGGTCAGCACACATGCAAACGCGCACTCGAAATCGCCGCAGCAGGACATCACAATATTTTTATGAGTGGCCCACCAGGCACTGGCAAGACCACACTTGCTCATGCAACTGCAGGAATTCTCCCACCACTCACGCACGAGGAGATGCTCGAGGTCACACAGCTCCATGCACTTGCTGGGCGCACGTCGCAAGAGACTCCGCTTGTTACCTCCCGACCGTTTCGCGCACCACATCACAGCGCATCAGCTTCAGCACTCCTGGGCGGCGGTCGTCGCATGATCCCTGGAGAACTCTCACTCGCACATCGCGGTATCCTCTTCCTCGACGAGCTTCCCGAGTTCGACCGAGACGTGCTCGAAGTATTACGCCAACCAATGGAAGAAGGAACCATCACCATTGCACGTGCACACGCAGCACACACATACCCAACAGCATGTATGGTCATCGCTGCACAGAATCCATGTCCGTGCGGCAACGCCGATGATCCGTCCAACTCGTGTTCTTGCTCAGCCGCAGCCATCGATCGCTACCAGAAAAAAATCTCCGGCCCATTACTAGACCGGTTCGATATGCATATTCGTGTCGCGCGCGTGTCGACAGCAGATCGTGCAGTGGCGACAGAATCAACTGCAGTCATTCGCGAACGCGTTTGTGCCGCACGTGCATTTCGCGTCGCACGAGCACACGACGCGTCAACAACGACAGCAGAAGCGCAATCACTCCTCGATCGTGCAACCGACACATTCCATCTTTCACTACGCACGCACTATCGCATTATGCGCGTCGCGCGAACCATCGCAGATCTCGCAGCCTCTGAGCACATCACCGCTGATCACATGCTCGAAGCCATCAGGCTACGAATGCCCTAGCGAGTGTACGTGAACGGGTTCACCTTCTGTCCGCGAACAATAACTTCGAAGTGCAAGTGCGGACCTGTTGAGCGACCTGTTGTTCCGATGAATCCAATAACATCACCCTTCTTCACGCGTTGACCAATGTGCACGAAGAGTCGGCTCGCGTGACCGTATCGCGTCACAATACCGTTCTCATGATCAATGTCAGCGCCAAATCCATATCCATTCGTTCGCCAGTTAGCAATCTTCACCACACCATCGTCTGATGCGTAGAGTGGGCTGTCGTAATATCCATGCACATCAAGACCAGTGTGACGACCACTGTAATACTGGTTGATGCGTTTGCTTGTGGTTGGCCAAATCATCCCAGCAGCATTGGCATTTGGACTTGGTGCAGGCTTTGCCTGATTGCGGAATTTCGCTGGACCATAATATTCATCCGTGTGGTCTTCACCGGAATTCTTTGGAACATATGTTCCTGTTGCAGCAGGAGGCAACTTTGTTGCTGATCCACTTGTTGACCCCGTGGACGCAGGTGGCTTTGCAACCGCAACAGTACGCACCCCTCCCGGAACGACCAACGTCTGACCGATAGAGAGTGTGCTTCTGCTATTGAGTTGGTTCACGCGCTGCAACTCATCCGTTGCCTTGAGGCCGTACTGACGCGCAATGGCTGCAAGTGTATCGCCACGCTTCACCGTGTGCACCACACCGTCCACTGGCAAAATAGTGAGTACTTGTCCGACGCGCAACGTAGAACGCGATGTCAGCGAATTCTCCGACAGAATTGTCTGCTGACTCACGCCGAACTTCTTTGCGATGGTCGAAATAGTATCGCCACTTTGCACCGAGTACTTCTTGATCTCGTATGCGTTTGTTGATGTGGTTGGTGACGTTGCAACAGGCCCACTTGGAATGGTGATACTACCTCCTGGGGCTACGATCGGCGCATACACACTCGCGCTGTCGTATCCAAGATCATAGTCGATACCATTCTCATCGGATGGGAGATGCGCGTCGTCTGGCTGCGCTCCATATCCATACTCAACCGGCTGCGTGTTGCCATACGCATCTGCGGTTTCTTCTTCGTACTCAGATTCTTCGTCACTTGGCCCGACAATCGCGAGCAAGAGACTCGTGGACCCTGCACCATACGCAGGTGGCGCAATGAACCGCATATGCGGAAGACCAATGAGCAACACGCCCACAGTCGCCAGTCCCATGATAAAAAGTTTGTGGCTCGTTACGAGATAGACACGCTCTTGCGTGGTCTCCAAATTATTCTCCAGACGCATGCGCCAAGAGACGTAGGATTTGTACACACCAAAAAGCAACACACGAGCTATTGCTCGGGTGTACTCCCGCACCCTTCCCCAGCTCCAGCGCCCCACTGCTACAGAAAAACGCTTTGTTTGAACCAGTAGTTTGAGGAACTCTAGATGGAGCTTGTATATGAATCTCTTCATATAAAGCTCCACCCACTATAGCGCAAAGCAGCCCATGTGACCAGTCACAACTTGACATTTGTGGTACACTATGGGATATTGTGGCGTCTGTTGGTCCATCCCGAAGCCGTATAAGGAGCGGTTCCGGGGCGGATCAAACAACCACCGCGCCCACAACAAGAGGTAGACGTGCATTACCCCGAAATGCGTCAGCACCATAGTCGCCGTGAATTCCAGTCCCCGTCGGCGGGATTGACCATCGGCCTCGCGATCTTTGGCATCTTTCTGGCGTACTGCGTGGCGAAGTGGAGCGAGATGGGAGAGATCGCTGCGCCCAAGAGCCAGCCAGTCAAGGTTCCCAAGGCCCGCACTACACCCGCTGTCGACACTGGTTCGCAATGGCAGGACGCTCCTGCCGGCGCTGGTCCGGTGGTACTCTGGTTGGATCCGTGTGACCAACGGCCCAACGACACCAATTGGTCATTCGTGGAGGACACGGATTCGTGCGAGTTCGCACTTTCGTTGCTTCTGCACGAGCCACGTGCGCTAGGCGTGTACGAAACCATGCTGCAATTCGGCCAGCGGGACACCGCACCGATTGCAACCATGAGCGGACACTGCCGCCGATTCTACGTTCCTCTCTTGCGAGACGTGAGCTACCTCGAGAACTTCGGGTACGCCAACGCGATGAGCAGGCAACTCATTGGGTTAGCCTTGAGATGCAAGGCCAACCTCGATCGCAAGTTCGCTCTCCGCATCGAGCCCGACCGCGACGACGCATCCATGATGCTCGTCGAGGCAGATATCAAGAGCATTAGCTCGCCCTACTGACGAGCTACCCCGCTCTTCCCCACCACGGCCCGGCAACAAGCCGTCAGCCGTAGAGATATGCTGTAATGCTACCAACGAACAGAGCCCCGCAACGAGTAATCGAAGCGGGGTTCGTCATTTATTGACGTTTCCTCCGATTTGCCTTACAGTAACGCTAGTTTTTAATGTGTTTACTCAGTCCTATATTATGCAAGACGTCTCGATGTATCTGTGGGCAGCGCTCGTCGCTTCCCTTGTCGCTATTGCGTATGGCCTCTGGCTCGCTCGCTGGGTCATGCAGCGCCCCGCTGGTAGCGAAAAAATGATGGCGATCGCACGTGCGATCCAAGAAGGCGCTAACGCCTACATGGTTCGCCAATACAAGACAGTCGCATGGATTGGTCTTGTTATTTTTATTCTTGTTGGAATCAGCTCTCTCGGCTGGGGAGTAGCGATCGGTTTCCTCGTCGGTGCAGTCCTCTCTGCTATTGCAGGTGTGATTGGCATGATCGTTTCGGTACGCGCCAACGTCCGCACCACCGAAGCAGCGAAGTCCGGCATGCAGCAGGCACTTGATGTCGCGATCAAAGGCGGCTCAGTGACTGGTTTGCTTGTAGTAGGTCTCGCACTTCTTGGTGTGACGGTCTTCTACTGGATCACACGTGACACAACCGCACTTATCGGTCTTGGATTCGGAGGATCACTCATCTCCGTGTTCGCACGTTTGGGTGGTGGTATCTACACCAAGGCAGCAGACGTAGGTGCAGACCTCGTAGGCAAAGTCGAAAAAGGGATTCCTGAAGATGATCCACGCAACCCAGCAGTAATTGCTGACAACGTTGGAGACAACGTGGGCGATTGCGCAGGTATGGCAGCAGATTTGTTCGAGACGTACGCAGTGACCTGTGTGTCTGCAATGCTTCTCGCTTCGATTGTGTTCAAGGCAGGTGGCGAAGCAGCAATTGTCTTCCCATTGTTCCTCGGCGCTATCTCGATTCTCACATCCATTGTTGGAACGTTCTTCTTCAAGCTCGGCGCTACGAAGAACATTATGAATGCGCTTTACAAGGGTCTTGCTGTGTCTGGTCTCCTTGCAGCGATTCTCTTCTACCCAGCAACACAGCACTTCTTCCCAAATAGCACCAACACCATGTATGGTGCTGCGTTCATCGGATTGATCGTGACTGCACTCATGGTAGTGATTACTGAGTACTACACCTCTACAAAGTACGAACCAGTACGCTCGATTGCCAAGGCAAGTGAAACTGGCCACGGTACGAACGTAATCACCGGTCTCGCAGTTTCGATGAAAGCAACAGCACTCCCTGTAATCGTTATCGCAGCCGGCATTCTCGGCGCATACGAGCTCGAAGGGATTTACGGTGTAGCAATTGCTGCAATGTCGATGCTCTCCATGGCAGGTATCGTCATCGCCATCGACGCGTACGGTCCTATCACAGACAACGCAGGTGGTATTGCTGAAATGGCAGAACTCGATGAATCAGTTCGCGCTGTTACTGATCCACTCGACGCAGTTGGTAACACGACCAAGGCTGTGACCAAGGGATACGCAATCGCTTCTGCTGGTCTTGCTTCGATCGTACTCTTCGCAGCTTACACACAGGAGTTCGCTAACCTCGGTCATGAATTGTTCTTCGAGCTCGGCAACCCATACGTACTCGTTGGTCTCTTCCTCGGTGGTCTTCTCCCATACCTCTTCGCAGCATACGCAATGCAGGCAGTGGGCAAGGTTGCAGGTAAGGTAGTAGAGGAAGTTCGCCGCCAGTTCCGCGAAATCGCAGGAATCATGGAAGGCAAAACCAAGCCAGACTACGCACGCACTGTAGACATCGTTACCAAGGGTGCAATCTCTGAAATGGTTGTGCCAGCACTTATCCCAGTAGTAGTTCCAATTCTCGTTGGCTTCTTGCTCGGACCTGAAGCACTCGGTGGATTGCTCGTTGGCTCGATCGTGACTGGCCTCTTCGTCGCAATCTCCATGACCTCTGGTGGTGGTGCTTGGGACAATGCCAAGAAGTTCATCGAACAGGGCAACTACGGCGGCAAGGGTTCTATTGCTCACCAAGCAGCAGTTACCGGTGACACTGTTGGTGACCCATACAAGGACACTGCAGGTCCTGCGATCAACCCAATGATCAAGATTCTCAACATCGTTGCACTCCTCATTGTAGGGATGCTGGTGTAAGATCAGATACTTGTACACAAAAAGCGACGTGCCTCATGGCACGTCGCTTTTTAATTATGCATTACTTACCAAAAAGATCCCGAGCTGCCTTTGCTACTGAACCTTGCGCCACCTCTTCCATAGACTCTGCATCCTCGAGCTCTTCATGGGCTGGCAAAACACTGAGCGCTGCTTTTTGTGCACCATGATGCGCCACAGCTTCTCCTACGGACACTGACGTTGAGATCGATTCCCGTGTCTCAACCAACGTCTGAAGAAATACAATTTTTTGATTGAACGACTCATGCAGAGGAGCGTCCGCTGGAATTTGATACTCACGTTGTGTCTCAAACAACGAACGCAACACCATCAAACCCTCAAGTTGCCAATGCAAATACTGTGCGTCCACATTAATATCATGCATTTTTGTCTCCCAATCTTCATCCATTACTGTGTTCATGAAACTCGCAAATAACTCCACTTGATTCTCCCACGCATGCCCACCAACGGCTGTGAATGGCCAATAGTGATTACCTTCATTCACATTGGGTTCACCCATGTCTCCCTCATGTCTCCCAAACACATTTATCTCAGCGTGTGAAAATCGCTCATGCCCTCTATGACTACTTTGCTCCCAAAACCTCTGCCACTCGGGAGATTGATCAACCTTACCAAAAAACTCTCCCGCCTTGTGCAATGCCTCATGACGCCCTGTCACAATATTATCAAGTGCGGTGTGTTTTGGATCATACGCATTAGCAATGGAAAAATAGACAAACCCAACATCAACTCCAGCCATATTCACCCATGCGTTTTCGTCTGCTGATGGCACCGCGCACAACCCCTTCACCATGTCTCCAGGCTTAACCCCAAAATAGATTTCAACATCCCGAACACCCTCAGCCATTTCCGATGCAGTTTCAGATACTGTCTCACGTTCTGGTGAATCATCTGACCCTTCGGTTGTCCAGACGCTGTACGTGCCATCAAGCACACCACCATCGATTGACTTGACAGCCCCCGCTGCTACTACTGGCGCCTGATCTACACTGTCCGTCTTGAACCAAAGCAAAGAGCCAACATACGCAATACTGAATACCGCAGTGGCAAAAATCATCCGCACTTCTGTGTTCGGGTGCCATTCTCGCTCTGGACGAACGACAAACTCTTTCAGACTTTGCGCCCAGCTCTGTTGCTCTGCTAAGAGATGCTTTATTTGCTCAGCCGCAGACTCGCGATCTATACGAGGGAGGTGGGCTGATTCAGGGTGCTGTCTCATACTATTTTTGCATTAGCGAAGTAACAATATCTCGTTCTTCTTGCAAGATTTTCTGCACCTCTTCGACATCATTTGATTCGATTGCCGTGAACCTTCTCACGAAGAAGTCAACAAGTACTTTTGCAGCCGCAGGATCTTTGGTCATCATTTCAACAAACTGTCGTTTTTCTTCACCTTGAAAAACGCTCATACAATGTCCAATGACCTGATTTGCTATCAGCGTTGATTGTTGCATATTTCTTGTTTCGGCATTTTGTAGGAAAAGTATAATACAGAAGCGAAGGAAAACGCGAATTTAACTAATCAAAAATGTTCTAGGTTCCTCACTGCGCACGCACTCCAATGAGCCCCTGCGGGCGTTGACACATCTCCCCATTTTCTCTACACTAACCGCGTTATCTATTCACGGAAAGCTATGCAAATTGAGGTCAAAAATCTCCAAAAGTCGCAAATTGAAATCACCGTCGTGCTCTCTGACGCTGAAATGCGCCCACACGTTGAGCGCGCTGCGCGTCACATTTCTGAGCACCGCGATATCAAGGGCTTCCGCCGCGGTCACGCGCCGTACGAGAAGGTAAAGGCCGAGGTAGGCGAAATGGCAATCTACGAAGCTGCCCTCGAGCGCGCAGTACAAAGCAGCTACTACGCTGCTGTGAAGGAGAAGAGTCTCAACACCATTGGCATGCCACAAGTGAATGTGAAGAAGCTAGCCCCAGGCAATGACTGCGAATTCACTGCAACAGTCTCCGTGCTCCCAAAGGTAGAACTCCCTGACTTCTCGAAGATCAGTGTTGCGAAGAAAGATGTAACCGTTGAAGACAAACAAGTCGACGAAACCATGGAGTCGCTGCGCAAAATGCGCGGCAACGAAGTAGCGAAGTCCGGTCCAGCAGGCAAAGAAGACAAGGTTGTTGTAGACATGGATCTCTCTGTAGACAATGTTCCAGTCGAAGGCGGCCAGACCAAGGATCACGGCGTATACTTGAGCGAAGATTATTACGTACCAGGACTCCCAGCAGAATTGCTCGGTCTCAAGAAGGATGACGAGAAGAAATTCACACTCACCTTCCCCAAGGAACACTACCAGAAGCATCTCGCAGGCAAGGACGTGCAGTTCTCCGTGAAAGTGAAGGATGTATTTGAGCGCCAGTTCCCTGAATTGAACGAAGAATTCGCTAAGGGATTTGGTCAGGAGTCGATGGAGAAATTGCTCGAGCTTCTCAAGACCAACTTGCAAAACGAAGCAACGCAGAAAGAAGAAGAGCGCCAGGAAGCAGAACTTCTCGAGCAGATCATCTCGAAGTCAACATTTGAAGACATCCCAGAAGTACTTCTCGACGCAGAGAAGCGCCGCATCTACGGCGAGCTCACTCAGCGTGTAGAATCACAAGGACTCACGATGGAGGACTACCTCGCATCTGTAGGCAAGACACCAGAAGAATTCGGCGCAGGCTACGCAGAGCAAGCAGAGAAGCGCGTGAAGTCTACGCTCGCACTTCGGGCATATATCGAACGCGAAAAGATCGAGGTCTCCCCAGAAGAAGTGCAGAAGGAAATTGATTCAATGAAGGAGCACTACAAGAAGGATCCAGAAGTCTTGCGCCAACTCGACACCATCGACACGCGCGAGTCACTCGCTGGCATGCTGCGCAACCGCAAGGCATTGCGCGAGCTCAAAGAGAAGCTCATCAAGTAAGCTCAATAACAAAATCAGCCCGCTGTGGCTGATTTTGTTATTGTCTACGCGTTGTCTAGAGCAAGAGTAACCGAACGTTCGAGTGCGAAGAACACATCAGATTGCTTGAGCGCATGCCGACGCGGACGTGCAAATGGTACATCAAATCGCGCCGCGATTTTTGCTGGCTGCGGACTCAATACGAGTACTTCATCTGCGAGGAACACTGCCTCGCCGACATCATGCGTTACGAAGACAATAGTCATGCGCAGATCATCGCACAGCTCCGCAAGGAACTCCTGCATCTGGGAACGCGTTTGACTATCGAGTGCACCAAACGGTTCATCCATAAGCAGCACGCGTGGCTCAGTCACAAGTGCACGAGCTAACGCAACACGCTGTTGCATCCCTCCAGAAAGTGCATTCGGATAATACGATGCAAAAGCCGTGAGATGCGTGCGCTCGAGATATGTCGCCACACGCTCGGCAATCACTGCGTCGTCCATGTTCTGCAACCGCAAACCAAATGCAATGTTCTCGTACACTGTGAGCCACGGGAACAATGTATTCTCCTGGAACACCATGCCCCGCGATACATCTGGGCCGGTGACGGACTCTCCTCCAACCACCACAGTACCTGTGTATTCCTGATCAAGCCCTGCGATGATTCGCAAGAGCGTTGATTTGCCGCAACCGCTTGGCCCGACAATCGCTACGAACTTTCCCTCAGCAATGGTGAGCGAAAAATCATGGATTACGTCGACACGTTTGCCACCGTGCAATTGGGTTTTTGTAATTGATGTGAGACTAAGCATGTGATTTCTCTGACCAAGGGAAAAGCGCGCGATACGACCAACGAAACGCAGCATCAGTGAACAACCCGAGAACACCAATCACAATAATGACCGCGAAGATTTGATCCGTGCGCAGGAATCGCTGTGATGCAATGATCACAGAACCAAGTCCTACCGACGCACCAACCATTTCTGCCGCTGTCACGAAGGTCCATGATGAACCGATCATGATGCGACTCGCATCCCAAATTGCTGGTAGTGCTCCAGGCAATGCGACGCGCGAAATGACCTGTATCCGACTCGCACCCAACGTGCGCGCAACACTAGACAACACACGACGCTGATTACCGATCGTATCTGCAATGAGCACGGTGAGATATGGCGCAGTGGCAATGAAAATAATTACGATCTTTTCGAGCTCACCAACACCGAACCACACGATCGCAAGTGGAATGAACACCACAGGTGGAACATACCGCAAGCCAGACAACAATGGTTCGATGAGTGCAGCGCATGTGCGCGATGCACCCAGCGCCACACCAACCGGAAGCGCGATGACCACAGACAATACAAACCCCAACGCCACACGTCCCACACTCGCCGCAATATCCATGAGCAATGCGTCGTTCATGAACAAAGATACGAGTGCCTGAGCGACAAGCATTGGCCCAGGCAGGAAGAGCGGCGATACCACAGAGCTCCACGATACAATCGCCCACGTCGCAACAAAAAGGAGCAGCGCGGTGGTGGTTAAGATTTTTGTACGCATACTGCTCCTTTCGTCGATGATTTAGAGAAGTTCTTCGATAATGGAGGTGTCAACAATAGACTTCGCGTCGAGTCTCGTCTTCGTGAGACCGAGATCGAACCAGAGCGTACTCGCCTTGTCCAAGAGATTCACTGCTGAGTATTCACCTTTGGTAAGCACTTCGGCATTGTCCTGCAATGACATCCAACGGAACGTTGGAATTTGATCGCGAACATCCTGTTCCGAGATTGCGAGACCTTTTGCGATGACAGCATAGCTCTCATCTGGATTAGTAATGATGTATTCACGTGTTGCAAAAATCGAACGCATCAACGCGACAATCTCTGCACGACGCTCCTGGAGCACTTCTTCGCGGACAATCACGATGTCGAGAATCGGTGATGTCTTCGTACTCGCAATAACATGACCACCCTTGCGCTCACTCGCCTTCGAAAGCCATGGCTCCCACGTCACAGCAGCGTCCACTTTTCCAGCAACAAATGCAGCACCAGCATCAGACGCAATCATATTCACCGTCTGCACGTCCTTCGTACTCATTCCCTGCTTCTCGAGCATCAGTGCAAGGAAAAAATGTGACGGAGAACCTTCTTCATACGCAACCTTTTTCCCGCGCAAATCCGCGAGTGAGTTGATTCCTTCTGCAGCAATGATGCCATCAGCACCGAGGCTCGCATCATATGAACCAACAACTTTTACTTTCACACCCGCATCATGCAAAGTCGCAACTGTCTCAGACGTGAGCACAAGCACATCAATCTTGCCGCTCGCGAACAATTGCTTGCCCACTGCGCCGTCATCGTAGTTAGTGTGCACGACCTTGAGGCCGTTTGCCTCGTAGATTCCTTTTTCCTGCGCAACGTTAAAGATACCGTTGCCGATCCAAGGATTGAGACCGATGCGTAACGGTTGTGCTGCGGTGTTGTCTTTCGCAAACCACACACCCAAGCCGACAACGACCACGAGAGCCGCAATAATCACAGCAATTTTTTTCATACACTCATTATAGGATTTATTTTCGACGAACCATCTTGGTTCTCC